>Ga0214545_1006942_pt1 | contig 19350 bp, 6 predicted proteins | sample CNSS4metaG_FD_160064 | JGI IMG/M metagenome (GOLD analysis project Ga0214545, IMG submission 160064) | Root nodule microbial communities from cowpea collected in UCLA plant growth center, Los Angeles, California, USA - CNSS4 | ecosystem: Host-associated > Plants > Roots > Nodule | place: USA...
AAATAAAAATAAAAATAATAAGACAAAGATGAAAATTGATAAAGTTAAATAATTTTTATCACAAGAGGACGAATATAAGGTAAAATTATAATTTGAGAAAGGATTAGAAAGAGCCTGGATTGAGACAAGCATAACACTGTCGTTATAGAGAAAAAGCTTCCACTAGTCCTCAATTGGTTGGAGCATCGTGCTGATAACGTGTTATGAAATAAAGTGAATAATAGATAATAGAGAAGAAACAATAGAGAATAGAGAATAGGAAGCCACTCGTTTGTGTATTATTATTGATAGGAAGAGTCTTATTTATAGATACAATATGTAATCTATAAAGGAAACAAATCAACTTAGTTAATACAAATATTTACCATAAAGAGTAATGAATCATACGAGTAAATATATCAAATCAATGGACAATCATTAATTCATAACATTTCTATCTTTTTTTTCTAAATATTTTATTTGTCATGAAACTCATTCGCATTTCCAATATATTTTTTTATCTTATCATAACCTTTATGTAATTATGTTAAAATGATGTATGTCAATTAAAAAAATTTTATGTCTAACATTTGAATATTTCTATTATTTTTTAATATTTTTATTTATTGTATATTTTCCTTTCACCTGAGAATGTTTAATACTCTCAATTTAAGTATTTAATAGCATAAACATTTCATTTACTAGGTAATATAAAAAAAAAATCTTTACCTATTATTATTAATTTTTGTTTCAATTGAAGAACTCTTTTATTTCGCTAAAAAAAATTTGTTATTTCTCAACCATTGAGTATATATGTTGATTGTTGAAAAGTTTTGTTAGATCTCTAAGATGTTTTTCGTCTTATCATACCCTTAATTATACATTTGTTTTTCTTTGTGCAATTCCTTCCAATAGTCTCCAAATTGTTTATAAGACACACATTTGTTAATTTTTTAATATTTTTATTTTTGTTTATTTTCATCATATAGAATACTATTTCGATAAATTTTATCTAATTATTTTTTATTTTCTAACTCATTACAATCATACTTTAATATTTTCAATATAATTGTATAAATAATTTTTATTTACTACAATATAAAAATTTAATGTAATTGTCATGAATATTTTTTTATCACCATCCAACATATATTGGAGTTTAAAAAATACCAGATCTATGATAAAATTTTATTATGTTTATTATTTGTTCTTTGCGTCATTTTTTTATCAAACATTGAGTATATATGTTGATATTTGAAAAGTTTTCTTAGATCTCTAAGATATTTTTCATCTTATCATACCTTTAATTATATATTTGTTTTCATTTGTGTGATTCCTTCCAATAGTCTCCAAATTGTTTATAAGACACACATTTGTTAATTTTTTTATATTTTTATTTTTTGTTTATTTTCATCATGTAGAATACTATTTCGATAAATTTTATCTAATTATTTTTTATTTTCTAACTCATTACAATCATACTTTAATTTTTTCACTATAATTGTATAAATAATTTTTATTTACTACAATATAAAAATTTAATGTAATTGCCATGAATATTTTTTACCACCATCCAACATATATTGTGATTCAAAAGATACAAGATCTATATTAAAATTTTATTATATTTATTATTTGTTCTTTGCGTCATTTTAATCAAGTGATGTATTATAACTTTTATTAGTGTATAAAAAATAGATTCATTATAATTTTAAAAAAATTGAAGTAAACAAACATTTAAAATATTTTTTTCCTTTTATATGTTTTTAAAAATATTTTTTCCTTTTATATATTTTTTAAAATATTTTTAAAATTTATCAACTAGGTTTCATTAATGTTTGCAAATTTAATAAATGTTTTGTTTCTCATTAAATTTTATTTGGTATTCTAATCTAAAATGTAAACAATTATAATTTATTTCAAAGTATTTGATATCGAAGAAACAACCATACTCATAATATTGAATATTTGATAATATTATGTTTCTTTTACCGTAATTTTTTATTATTTTATAAAAATTAATTAAAATTAATATTAAAGTAGTAAGAAAACGGGTACGGGTATGTGTACGAGATTATACCCGTTACCCGATGGGAATGAGGATGAGATAAAAGTTGATACCCGTTGGGTTTGGGTATGGGGATGGGGATGAATTTTTTTTACAGGGATGGGTATGAGATAGTAAAACCCGTCCCCGCCCCGCCCCGTTGCCATCCCTATCTGGAGTTGCAGATCTGGAGTATAAATAGAGAAAATTTACTGATTGATATTTACTTTTTACTGCAAGGGCAAACATGAAATTAAAAAGATTTTTGGGGTACAGGAGAAATTGTTGGAGGTGCAAGGAGAAGTGCCCTCAAGCAAATGGTGTGTTGGTAAAAAGGGCCTCGGCATTCTCTACCCTAGCAAAAAAGAATTTGGGCTTTAATGTGACTTCAAGCAAATAATGGATGAAGTAATATTTTTGAAGAAAAAAAATTAGTTGAGAGAAACAAAATCTATCTGTCTAAACATAATAATTATAAATATTATAAAATTAATTCCAAAATCAAGAAAATAGTGAGAGAAAATATTTAGTGAGAAAAAAATATCATTTATATTTTTGTATATGTAACTAAACTAAGTGTTTTATAAATATTTTTCATAACCTTTTCTTTTAATAAATGGTCTATATGAACCCATAAATATAACTTTATTTGGTTAAATTTTGTTATCAATTTCGTTTGTAGTTAATTCAAATTTTGCATTATGTTTTAGTTACTGGTGTAAGAGTTTTAATTGTATGGTTTAATTATGCCTTTGGTCCCTATTTTGGAGTCAAAATCTCAAAATGGTATCCAAATTTTTAAAAGTTTCAAAATGGTCCTTTTTTTGTTAAAACGTCTCACGTTTGCCTTTCCGTTAAGTCAAGGTTGACGCCATTAGATGGAGTGCCACATGTAAGTTCCTCGATTTTTTGAATTTTTTTTTTTTGAATTTTTTTTTTGAATTTTTTTTATTTTGAATTTTATTTTGAATTTTTTTAAAAAAATCAAAAAATTGTCACGTTTCAAGCTGTCATTGTGCCACGTGGTAGTGACTGAGTGACGTGGCAGTGACAGTGACACGTGTCAGTATTATGCCAGGTGTCATTTCCTTAGTCTCAATTTGGTCCCTTTATTTTAATTTGTCTCAATTTAGTCCAATTTTTTGTAAAAATTAGCAATTTTGTCCCTCTCCAAATTGAAATCAAATTTAATTTCTATATAAATGTACACAAATATTTCCATCAAAATTGATATTTCAAGTAAATATTTTTAACCAAATTAAGTTAATTTAATTAATATTTTACATTGAACTTTATTTAAAATGGTTTAAAAGTTGTTAATAGAAAATAATGTTAATAGAAAAAAAATTCATAAATTAACTAGTTCATGTAACAATAAAACACATAAATTTGAAATTTGAAAACAATTTTAAGTAAAGTTGAATGTGAAACATAATTTTAAATAAACTTAGCTATGTTAAAAATATATAATAAAAATATCAATTTGAATAAAAATATCAAATTTAATAAAAATATTTGTATAAAATTTATATAAAATTAAATTTGATTTCAATTTGGAGAGGGACAAAATTGCTAATTTTTACAAAAATTGGAACTAAATTGAGACAAATTAAAATAAAGGGACCAAATTGAAACTAAGGAAATGACACCTGGCATAATACTGACATGTGTCACTGTTACTGCCATGTCACTCTGTCACTGCCATGTGGCACGATAACAACTTGACACGTGGCAATTTTATTATTTAAAAAAATATATATATAAAGAATAATAATAATAATAATAATAAATAATAAAAAAATTCAAAAAATCGAGAAACTGACACGTGGAACTCTCTCTAACGGCGTCAACCTTGAGTTAATGGAAAGGACAAATGTGAGACGTTTTAACAAAAAAGGGCACCATTTTGAGACTTTTAAAAATTTGGATACCATTTTGAGATTTTGACTCCAAAATGGGGACCAAAGACATACTTAAACCTAATTATATTATTGTTGACCAGTTGGTAAAAATTGAAAAGTTTAATGACAAAAGAAACATCTATAAAAAGTATAAATAACACATATTAATAAATTCAATATAGTTCTTTAAAAAGAAGTTATTAACTTAACATAATCTTAGGAATTCATAAGAAGTTTACATTTATTATTACTAAAAATTTAATTTTTAATGTCAGTTAAATACACTATTTAATGACGGTTATAATCGTCATTATTTTTATTTCTGTTAGTTAACCACTAACACATAATTTAGTGTTACAAAGATATATATTAATGTCGATTTAATATAACTGTCAGAATAATCATCACTAAAATTAGTAAAGTAGATTTTAAAGACCTCTAAATTAATTTTAAAAAATTTTGACCTAGTATTTGGCGGCAGTTATAACCGTCAGAAAATCAACTTTTTACAAAAAGAAAATTATTTAATACATAGTAACGGTTATAACTGTAAGAAAAATCATAATCATTCTAAAAATATTCAATATTAGCGGTAGTTACAACTGCCAGTAAAATTACAACCTTTTTAAAATAAAAATAGAAATGTAGAAAACATAACCAAAACGAAATCATACAAAAAAATTATCCATGCAAGCTTTTGTATCTACCACGAACTTCTGGCCCAATTTCCCCTCTTCTAGCTTCGCTCCATGAAAAACATAGAATGATAATCCCCTCAGTATGAGTTTATCTTCCCATGCCAATGCATCAGATTCCATTTTAGCTAAAATAATTGGCAAATAGAAATGTAAAGGCGTATGATTTTAAAATTAAAATAAATTGTCCTTTGTTAAACTATTTTCTACTGATTCATATTGAATCATGTAGGTCAAGACAACAGTAAATCAAAACAACAACATAACTAAAATATAAATCACGTACATTGAATTACTAAACAAAAAATGTTTTGGTTGATAATTAAGATTGAAACATCGGACCTTGACATCTGTATTTAAGCTAATTTAGTAAGAAAGATAACAATCTATTACATATTAAGAAAAGAAGATACTACTAAAATTACTATATTATTCATTTTCTTTTATTGACACATGTCATAAAAATTAATGTTTTCATCATTTTAAAACTATGGTACAAAAGGACCCGCGTTCAAATCTTACAAAAGTCAATTTGTTTTTATTTTTTAATTTATTCATAATTTCAACTATAATATTAATTATAAATAATATTATTATTTTTAATATTTTTATAAGTATTAGTATTTCTAATTATTAATAATATTATTATAAATGTTATTTATAGTGATAGTAGTAAAATTATAATAAATATTAGTAAAATTATAAAAAATATTAGTATAACAATAACAATAATAATTGATATTATTATTATTATATGTTACTATTACATATTATTACTATTAGTATCATTAACATTATTAGTGGTTGTTCCTGCAGAGAACAAATAAGATCGATTAGGCATGAGTGTCACCTTACCTACATAGTCTGCTATCTCCTCGGTTAGCCTCTTTCCATTTGGCATATATCGGCTTAGACCTGGAAGGGGTTACCTGCAGAAGGGACTCCGAAGCTTAAGTCAGCGAAAACTCTCAAAAAGTCAAATCAGGTGATTAATGAAGTAATGAATGCGTACCTTTAATTCGTGGGATCCATGTATATTTATAGATTATTAATTATGTTTGCCCATTCCATGGGCTGGGCCCTGGTTTGGGCTTGGGCCTGGACCTAGGCCCTTAGTTTCGGTTGTTGTGGGCTTACTGGATTTCACGGGTGCTTTGATTTCCTTGAGTATTTTAGGGTGGTCGGCGTAGGCCAATTACCCCCTTTGGCGGCTTGTGCTGCCATTGCTCATACGCTGTCCTAGGCTGGTTATTCCTTTTAGCGTCTTAGGTTACTGGTTCAGGCCGGTTAGGCTTGGGTCAGTCTAGGCCGGTTACCTGAATAACTTCGCGTGTAGATATGGTGGTCATTTATTATTATTACTTGGTTGAATTGGCTCAGTGTGGTACACCAGTCCCCCAGCCTTTGCCGATATAGGTATGTCGGTGAAGAATGATATGCGTTGATATGCTAGCAAGGTCGGCTAGGTGTGATACACCAGTCCCTCAGCCTTTAAGTGTGATGAACAGTGTTAAAGCTAAAGACGAAAAAAGGTTGGTAGCAGGTGAAGGGGTGTCAAAGGTCTAATCAAAAAGGGGTTTTTGCGCCGTCGTTTCTGATGCCCATGGCCTTTGGTGTGCTTGTGTCGATTGGTATGGGTTGTGATTTTTGGCGGGAAGAAGTTTTATCATTTGGGATTCACCATTATAAATGCGGGTTTCGTGGTGGGTTTATGTTTGTTGGTTCATTTGCGAGAATTTCATAATCAGAGACTTTGCGTGCGTTATACCTGTCCGACTAGTTCCTAGTTCCTGCCGTCATCTTTTCAGAAAAAGGTATGTCTAGCAGTAGTGATAGTGTGTCGTTGTCTTCTTCCAATAGTGTGAGTATGGAGTCCGGGAGGAGTGTAGGTAGACATGTTGAGGAGGAGAGTATTAACCCAGCGGCTGTGGTGGGCAGAATTCTGATGGAGACGGTGACTGAGGTGTGAGAAGACCCTCCTGAAGAAATAGCGGAGAGTAACTGGCCGGCCAAGGCCGATTATGAATGGATAGCGGCTGACGTCCGTAATCAGTCGTCTTTGTTTCGGTGGTCTCGTCTGCTAAACTCTTGGTTGAACTGCACCCCTGTTATTGCAAAAGGTGTGAACCAGGGTATTGTTTCCTTGGAGCGGGTGAGCGCCATTGACAGCGTATGTCACGGCCAAGAAGGGGCGACCGAGAAGTTTTTCTATATGCATATGTGTCATTTCTCCCAGCTGCATGTGAGGTTACCGTTGGATGACTTCACCATGGGGGTACTTCGTGAGCTCAACGTGGCACCTACACAGTTACATCCGAACAGTTGGGCCTACATGCAAGCTTTCTGTGTTTTGTGTCAATCGTTGTATCTAAAACCTTCTCCTCGTGTGTTTTTGTATTTTTATGACACGAGGCCCCGCCAACCGACTACTTGGTTATCCTTGGTGAGTCGTCCTAGTATTAGCAGATTGGACGCGTTCTCACAGTCCTTCAAGCATTTCAAGGACGGTTACTTTAAGGTTGTGGTGAAGGAGGAGGGCAGGCCCAGGCCCACCTATGGCCCAAACCAGGGCCCAGCCCATGGAATGGGCAAACATAATTAATAATCTATAAATATACATGGACCCCACGAATTAAAGAGACGCATTCATTACTTCATTAATCACCTGATTTGATTTTTTGAGAGTTTTCGCTGACTTAAGCTTCGGAGTCCCTTCTGCAGGTAACCCTTCCCAGGTCCAAGCCGATATATGCCAAATGGAAAGAGGCCAACAGAGGAGATAGCGGACTATGTAGGTAAGGTGACACTCGTGCCTAATCGATCTTATTTGTTCTCTACAGGAACAATGGTAAAGTTATTACTCTTATTTGTAATATATAATATTATTACTATTATATATTTTTGTTATTAATTACGTCTCAATTTTTATTAGATTATGATAAATTATTTTTTTGTCTTAAACTTAAAAAAATAGGTATATTGATAAATATATGATTAGTTTAAAATTTCACTCTAATATTTCATTGTTGATGTTCATACCCATTCAAATTTGAAGGATTTGTCGACTATTATTGAATTATGTCAATCTTTGACAAAAACAAACAAATTAAAGATATTTTACTTGATTGGTTGTCTAATTCATTTTATTTAACTCTTAATGTTTCATTTTTTACAACGAAGATTATCAAAACAAAATTTGAAATAAGATAAAAGATGAATTTCTTGAACACAATATGATTATTTACATTCAAAAAGGAATAATTAGAGATTTTTATTCCAAATAAATTATTGATGAGTTCAAATTTTTTTATTATAAATTATTTTGGCTCCTCCAAAATTATTGGTCAAGATCCGTCACAGATTATTATTATTATCAACTATAATTAATAATCATTATTACTATCAACTATAAATATTATTATCATTATTATTAATTGTAATTATTTCTATTATTATATTACTAATATTACTATATTACTATTATATATTATTATTATTATTATTATTATTATTATTATTATTGTTAGATACACATTTTACTTTTATTTACTATGTAGGAATCATGTTTCAATTACTTGTCATTTTATTTACTTTGTTGTTCATTTATCTTTACATTTGAACAATTATTTCAATTTAAGAGAATAGTTACTAAAATTAGTAAAATAATAAAACTGAAAAATAATTTTTTTTATTATAAATAATTATTTAAATTTAAAATATAATAATTAAGAAGATAAAATTGATAAAATAAAAAGGACACCAAAGATATTTATCTCTTTACATATGTAGTTGATTAATATTAATATTAATATTATTATTAGTAGAAAAAATAATACTAATACTTGTCATATTTCAATTACTTGTCATTTTTATATGTTTTGTTGTTAATGCATGTCTTTATATATAATTATAAATTATAATAGTTGACATTCACCTTAGTATTAGCATTAATATTAATATTTATAGCATAAATATTATTGTAACACCCCATTTAATTAATAGCAGAAATTAAAGAAAATGTCACAACATAATAGCATAGCAGCAGTCTTATGTGTTTTCCACAAAACGCCTCCCGATGAAACAAGGCATACCAAGACGTTAACTAAGTAGATACAGGAAACCAAACAAAAATAGAAGTTTAGTGGGTAGTCAAATACATGGGTCGTGGCCCCCAAAAGAAAGCTTAAAACAAAAGGAAAGTCCAGCCTAGATGGCTAAGCAGCGGAGTCACCATTCCCTTGTTGACCACGAGGACCTCGCCCATCTGCTCCAATCAATTTAATCGATGATCATCGCAAGAAGAAGAACCACATACAAGATAACCGGATAACAAACAGGGTAAGCTAGAGTAGAACAGTTCATCAAGTAGCCACACATCAATGCACAATCCAACATTTTATATATATATATCACCCAAACATGTTCTGACTTCACAAATAATACACTAGACCCTGACTCGACTCATCCAGATACGTATAGTCCGGTCGGATTCAACGGATGCTTGCACTTGTGGTGAATACCTCTGCTCACCCCCGAACTGCTCACTTCCGAACTGCTCACCCCCAAACTGCTCACCCCCAAACTGCTCACCCCCAAACTGCTCACCCCCAAACTGCTCACCCCCAAACCATGTCACAAGTGTTACAATGAATCAATTCCTCACCACAAGGTTAGCCCTTAATGAATTTCGGGCCTCCTGCTACTCTCACCACAAGAGTCAGTCCGCTCTAAGTGAGAGTAACCGACTCCTTAGAGTGTTAAGATGCAACCTTACCTTGAATCCTTACTAGACCATACAAATGGGGCACCGCCATGAACACCCACTAACAGGGATCATGAAATTACGTCTCGACCACTGAAGCGCAACCCCGGAGGTCTCACCTAGAGACTCCAAGGAATTACACACTGACACGGACTAAAACTCATACATCAACATTGAGAGAACATTAATCATGCTTACAATTTCGTACCAACCCCTGAAAATGAATCCTCATTCGAATCCCATGTTGAATCCATACCATTGGTCATTTCCATCCCATGAGTATAGGGTATCATCTCATAACAATATCATGGCCCCTTTAATTCCAACCCATTCATTGATTTCACATGCCAAGATTCTTCAATCACATCCATCCAATTTATAATACAGAACATACCATGCCTTTCATTTCACAGATTTCATACATCACACAAACACATCATAAACCAACAATACAATTCACAATTTATCAAAGTCCCCCAACCCGCAGCGCATCTCGCTCAAGTCAAGAGCCCTCGCTCAGGCGAGAGGGGTACTCTCGCTTAGGCGAGATCGTGACTAGGGCTGGAACTTTCTCGCAGGCTTGCTTAGGCGATTCCTGGCTTGCCCGAGCGAGACAACTTCTCGCCCAACAATGACGTCCCTCGCCTGGTCTAGACCACAGCAGCATTCCAAGCCTCCACTCCTCCTCGCTTAGGCGAGTGGCTCTCGCTTGAGCGAGACTGGGCCTCGCTCAAAACCAGAGTCCTCCGCCTGGGCGAGGTTTCGCAAACCCTTAGTTTACTCCTGCAAGTCTCGCCTGGGCGAGTTACTCTCGCCTGGGCGAGATTAACAGATCCCACCACTGTTCCACCTGCAACAATCACATGCTTGCACCCAAAAGACAGTACATGGCAGTTCACGCATTCAACACAATCATATAATACATACAACATCTAACAAACTCAATCTCAGCCATAAAACAATCAAGACTCAGACTCTAACTTCTCCGTACCTGGAAAAGTTTAGCTAAGACCCCGACGGCACGACCACGAGCGCATCAGCTCTAAGGATGAACTATGGGCTGAAATAGGGGTGGGACAGAACCAGAAAATGACGTTAACAGAGGCTTTTAACCGAAATTACGAAAAGATGGTAAAAGGGAACCAGCACGACTAGAAGAGATACTTACATGGAGCACAAGTTCTCTTAGCTCAACGTGACAGTGGAAGCAAAACCCTAGCGGAGGGGTTGACGACTACATTCTTAGGTTCTCTGAAATGAATGGAAAATGTGACTTAGGACAACTAAGAAGGATTTTATTTACTAGGCCAGCCCTTAGGCTCACTTACAAGGACAACCATTTAATTTAGGGCAGGAAGGTAAAGAATAATATTAACGGGCCTTACAATTATTATCATTATTATTTTTATTATTATTATTACTATTACTATTCATAATGGTGTTATTACTATAAGTATGATTTTTTTAATTATAAAAAATGTTGTTATACTAAAAATTTTTGCTAAATAAATTTTTAATCATTTAATCTTTTAAAATTTTTAAAATTCATAATTTATATTAATATTATTATTAGTATTTTTAATGGTTAAATAAATATAATAACAATTATATTATTATTCTAAAAAAATTAAAAAAAAACAAAATAAATGTTCGCACAAATTATAGATTATTATAATTATTTTGTAAAATCAATTAACTGTATTATATTGTGATATCAATTATATTTATTATATTTAAATTAAAATTATTATTGCATCACTTAGATTTACTATTTCATTACTTTAATAACAACATTTACAACAATATAACTTAATTTTCATAATATTTCATTACATAATACTTTTACTATTTTATTATTTTAATATACAAAATAAAACAAATACGTTCGTGCGTACGCACGAGTCGGTATTAGTATACTAGTTATGTTAAAAAGAAAAGCAGACCTTTAACCTATTGAGGGTTATATCTGTGGAAAGTATTAAAAGATCTAATATGTAGAACATAGCATCTTTAAACCAATATAAAGATATAAGAGTATGAAATCTCTTAATAACAAAGAGATCCCGAAACTATTGCATAATATGACAACCAATCACTAATATAAGTTCTATGAAGGACATCAATCACTTCCTAAATTACTTTACCCCATTATGCTATAATAAACATTAATAATAAACTACAACTCTACATAGTGTATAATTTCGGTTAGTATCAATTCACAAAACAACAAACAATAAAGTAGAATTTGCACCCACTTGTTCTACCCAAAAGAAGCTCAAAGTGCCATCAATATTTGAAATTGACGGAGATTCCAATAAATTGCACTAGATAGACATCTCAATATATTTATTTAATCTATTTTTGAAAGTTTTACCTCTCAAAAATTCTGTCAACTGGTATGATAAAATTCCAAAACTGCTAAAATCCTTGAGAACAACATCTTGCAGTTTTAAAACTACAGTAAATGTACCAATGAAAAAAATTAGAATACAAAAATATTAGGTTGTATTAAAAATATTTACCCAAAGAGACAATACTATATATGTTCAGAGTTTGGTAAAGCCATCATGCAACCCACTACAATCATACACAATACTAGATATGTTCATAGTCACCAACACACAGTCAGAGACATTTATATCACAAAAACTAAAAAAACAATGTATGTGTATGAAAAATGAGTGCATGCATAATAGTAACATGATTTAATGCTTTTGAATTTGTAAATGTATGTTTTTGTATTTACCTTAAATTGTTTATGAAGATCTTTAATGTATTCAACAACTAAGTCCAACATGTCTGCTGTGTTGGTTTGCTGTCAAGTGAATGTAGAAGAATGTTAACTTTTTAACCACAACTACAACATTGTAACATAGAATCGACACATTCCAAAGTTAAATGTGCTTATGATCTTACCTTATCCATGTTTGGAACAAGCTCTTATAATTTCATCATTCTTTCTCTACTCCGAGTTCTTCTCACCTGAAACAAGACATGCACAACACCTCAGAACCATCTTTTATTCAAATTACTTCAAGAATTCAAAAAGTCTACACAATATCTTCTTTGTTCTTTTGGCTCTAAAATAAGTTTAATTTTATGATATCCTAATAAGGTTTTTACATGGTCGATTAATCAGAAATCATCAATTTATAAAAAGCTTCAACATTTTCTGTGCATTCTAATTAAATTCAATTCGGAAGACAAAATCCCACCATTTCAGCAATGCTACGAGGATGAGTAGCAGACCCTCGCTTTGCTCTGATTTTACAAGGAACAGAATCTAGGAACTGAAGCAACTTCTCCATGGTAATCATCTCTGCTAAAGTTTTTGGTAAATTCTAGTGATGTGATAATATATTAACTTGGTTTCCTGGTTCTCCATTCTGAGCACAACGATTTTTTGTATTAAAAAGAAGAAACAAAAGTGTAAGAGATGCAACAAGAAAATAAAGCAATTAAGCATCTTATATACACATGAACATCCAAAAACATCTTTTCATTGTCAATTCTCCCTCTTTTCAAACCACTAAGATTTTGTGACAGTTGTGGAGTCTCATTCCAAGAACCATAAGGGAATCTAGGGCGAAAATGTTGAGTATCATTACCTCTATGACTGGTATTATCATCAGAGCTACGATATTGAGCTTTGCCTCGAAACCAATACAAAAACACATATCAACAATTGTAATTAGGGTTTACGAGCTTCAAAAGAAAATCGAATTTCAAGAAAAAAATAAACTACAAGAAGAGGAAATCAACTTACAAAAAAGGGGAAAATACTTATAGAAAGAAAATTGCATGAGGAAAAGAAAATGATTTTCAAGAATGGCTCTCGTGGGAAGAGAGGATTGGCTTCCAAGAAAAAAAGAAGATACTTCCAGTAGAAGAAAAGAAGATACTTCCAGTAGAAGAAAAGATGACTTACAAAAAAAAGAAAGGATCAACTCTATGTAAAGAACACTGCAATGTAAGCGTGTCAATCAACTTTGTACCTGCAAAATACCACTTAATATAAAAATAATCTAAACAGATTATATTAGCATATCCCGTCGGTTTTAAAAACTGACTGCAAATTTTTATAATCTTTTAAATTTTTTACATAATGGCATTTTATTAAGACCGCCATTAGGTGAGTGACGTTAAAAAAATATTTTTCCTGTAATGTATTTATATATTATTATTCAGTCATATTTTAGATGATGTGATTTCTAATGATAATTCCAGCTTAATTTTGTTATATTTAAATTAAATTTGATGATGAAGTATGAGCATTAACTATTTAATTTTTTCTACCAAAAATTTGAAAGGTCACTGGTAATAAGTTGAAATTCAACAATGTTTGTGATCTGGTTCTTAATGAAGAGATCTCACAAAGTTAGAAGAATCCTCAACCTCCTTAGTTTTTAATAAAGATTCAATAGGAAAAAGTTTTAAAAAAATGTATAGGTGTGAAAAATAAAAATATCACAAGAGATCCAAGTTTGGGAATTATTGAAGTTTCACAATTCAAAAGATTATCAATTGTTAGAACTGTGGTAAGACCATACATTACAAAAACATTGCATTGAATAATCAAGGGACGAAAGGTTCAAGAAAATGTTACATGTTACTATCTTTATAAAGAAAAAGAAGAATTTGGGTTCTAGATTCAAAAGCCTTCTTTTCATGTTACTTCTTAAAGAGAATTCTTTGATAATCATGTGTTTAGTATCTTTGAAAATGTTTGCCTTAATTAATGAACAATTTTGTGAAATTGTTGGGAAATATGTGGTGAAAACTAAGTTTAACAAGTTTGTTTAGGAATTTAAAAATGTTAAATATATACTTGATTTGATAAAGAACTTACCAGTTGGCTAATAATCTTCCATGACAGTCGTTGGAAGATTTCAAAAGGGTGTAAGGACAATTGTTTGCGATAATAAAAATGGTACTCTTTACATGTCAACAAAGGCACATCATTTCATCATACTTGTATCATATAATCAAAATTTCATTATATGAAATTAAAAACATAGTCATACAAGAGATGAAGACTATGCATTCAATAATAGAAAAAAAATACTTTAACATTTAGCTTGTTCACTTTAACATTTAGTGTCCATCATCTCTATTATCTACCAATGAAAATAAAAATACTTTTTTTATGTTTATATGTTATCATTCGATGAAGGTATGTGTTTACTTTCTAAAATATAAGTAAGAAGTATTTGAGGCTTTTAAGATATGAAAGTAAACATTTCAAAATAGGTTCAAATTTGTAAACCAACCTTGCTTGTCACAAGTTTAAGTCAAGTTGAAGGTGCCCTTAACTAACAAACAACAATCCTTTATTATTTTTACCATTCTTATTTTATTATAATTACTTACTACTTATAATTATGTTGGTTGACAATTTGATTTTTTTTTCTAAAGATTAGAATGTAATTCAATAATATTTGAATATTTTTAGTGCTTAATTTATTTGTTTTCCAAATTATATAGATTGACACTTTAATTTTTAACTACTACCTTTATAATAATGTTTTATAAAATAAGTGAGTACTTTAATTGTACTACTATAAAAAAAGAGTCGAGTCAATGCACTTTGGTTGTTTTGCAATAAGTATATAAAACAAAGTGAAAGAACAAAACATCTTTAAGTGAGCCAACACATCTAACCCACCAACTAATGGTAGGCTAAGCTTGGTTACAAAATTTCTAACTCACCAAAAAGTGAGTCAGATTAAGCTAACTCATTTTTAGTTTAACCCATGGTGATCTGACTCATGTTAGCCTGATTGGCTTACTGTGACACCCTTAATGAAAAGCTAATGTTCAAAATGAGACAATGTAGAAGATGAAAAAAAGAAACTTAAAATCAACAACGGTGATGAATATGATAACACCAAATTTATAAAGATTTTATATGTGAATGAAATTAAAATGGAGAGGATTGTACCATATACTCCTTAAAATATTAGTTTAGTTAAGAATATGAGCTAAAATTAAATCGAAAGAGCTAGAAACATACATGTACAATCAAGCGTACTAAAATAACTTTTAACACAAATTATAAATGTGGTAACTTGATCAATTGTGGTCCGTCATTGGAACATATATTGCCAAAAGAAATCTAGAGTGGAAAAGAAGTAAAACTTGCCCATCTAAAAGTTTTTTTTGTTATACAACTCTATATTGTGAATGTATTCTCAACCTCCTAACTGGAAATACATGGGAACTAGCTACAATAACTATGAAGAAAAGGCATTAACAAATGGGTTTATCACATAAAAAGGAAAATGTTGGCTCTGAAAGATATAAAGGTCCACTAATTGTCCAAGTTTGTTTTTCTAGTTACGTAGCTAAATATTATCAAGTTTGTCATTGTGAAAATCTATTCCTTAAGCAATTGTATGGTAATTTAGATGAACACACACACTAAGAATTTTGATGTTTGTGATTATTTGTATGAGGATAGATATTATAATGTAGTAGGAGTTGTAAGCAAGTTTATGTCAAATCTAGGAAAAGCTCATTAAGAGGAGTTCATTTTGAGGTGTCTAAAAGGAACTAAAGATATGTGTTTTGTACTTTGTTAAAAGAGAGGTAAAAGTACAAGGCCACATTGATGTTGATTTTGAGGTGAAGTTGGTCATAAAAAAGAATTGTTGTTTACATTTTTGGTGTATGTACTACGATTGTTAGTTGGATGACACAAATACAAAAGGTTGTTGTTTTTTCCAGTAAATAGTTTAATGGCTTCAAGTTAATAAAGATGGGATTCATCTTGAAAAAAGTATTTTCCGTGGTGATAATAAAATGTAATGCAATTAATGTAAAAACTTAGCATTTCATTTAAGAAAAACATGTTAGTCTACATTATTAGTTCATTGTTTCTTTGCCTGGGGATGATGATACATAATGTATGTATGTAGGGTTAAATATATTTTTTGTGTCTTAACTTTAAATGAAAATTAGAATTAGTCCCTCTTTGAAACTATGGTCCAATTTAGTCCTCTAACTTTTTAGAAATGCATGGATTTAGTCCTTTTAATTGAATTTTGTTAAGGTTATTTCACGTTTCAATTGTGTTTCATGATGACATTTGAAATGTTTACACTGTTTGACATGTTTTTGTTCAATGTTAGCTGAAAAAACATTTGAAACGTGAAATAAACATAAAAGAATTTGGTAAAAAGGACTAAATTCATACATTTCTAAATTTGGGGGCTAAATTGTCCAAAGTTTCAAAAAGGGACTAATTTCAATTTTCACTGAAAGTTATGTGATAAAAAATATATTTAACCCATGTTTGTATATATGTATGTATATATGTATTATATATATATATATATATATATATATATATATATATGTGTGTGTGTGTGTGTGTGTGTGTGTGTGTGTGTGTTTTCATTCCAAGAACCTATCCTTGAAGATCCCTCAATCTAACGCGTTGTTTCTAAGCTCTGACGTCACTTTTAAGCTTAGCAACTCAAACTTAACTTTCCTCGTCCACTAATATAGAACCTTCTGCATATTCGCATCTTCGAGCAAGAGGTTGTTTCTAAGACCCTATCCAACCCTTGCAAGACAAGCAGGTCAAGTTTGACCTTGAATTTGCATTCCTTTATCACTATAGACAACAAACACATACCACGGAAGTGCAAACATAACCGGGAAAAGTGCATGAGGGAACTCAAACCATACCCTCCTATACTTTCCCTAAAACCTTTAAAATAAAGAAAGGAAACTATCTTTGATATAGTCATGAGTGTGCACCCTCATCACTATATCAAGATATTTTCTGTTCTTAATGATTCTAGTTTCATCACGAAGTCCATAAAATCTGAACTCTTAAATAAGAGTCATGACAGTCCCACAACCTGTCTATTTATGGAACACCACACTATGCCATCCACAATCATTAACAACATGATTGATAAGTAGTCAATCCATTCGTACAAGGTTTCACAATTGAAATGCGATAAGCTCACTCCCCAAAGTCCAAGAATCATTTGAAAATCATTGCTCTGATACCAAATGTAACATCCTAGCCATAAATTACTTATTTAAAACTAAAATAATAAAAATATTAATAAATTGCATTTATTAATGAAATCCTTTTCCCAAACCGCGAGAAAAAGTAAAACTTTATTTCGGACGCGCAAAAATAAAAATCCATAAAAGCGTTCACCTCTTACAAATATAAAATGATTCATAATACCGATTACAAAAATAATTCATAAAATCCATAAAAATATTTCTATGTAAAAACTCTCATGTTGGCCCCACTTCGGCTCTGAGTATCCACGTGTAGAATCCTCTACGTGATTCAGCTCGACACCCGAAATCGCCTGGCGCATCACACGCGTCGCCTGGTGCTGTTTGGTTCCAGAGTGCCTGGCAGGACACTTGGCGTCGCCGGGCGCCAACCCACTAGATTTTGGTCTAGGCCTAGTTCTACAACACACCGCCTGGCGGGACCACTTATGTTGCCAAGCACCAACTCTCGAGTTTTGCTCCAAAGTTCACTTTGTGGCCTATCTCCTAGTGGTTTACACCGTTCTGCCACCAGTAACTAGTAATTTACTGGTTTTTTGGCACTCTAGAATAGGTTCCAATGAACCTATTCACACAAGACACTCAATTCAGGCAAAACATGCATCCATGACAAGTAAATATACTTCCATATCATTAAGTTGAACTCAAGTACACAATATCACATGGTTATACATAAAACACAACCATATCCTTGATTTCATACATACCGAAGAATCAATATAAATTCACATAAAACTATCAAAAAAAGTGATATACCCAATACACAATCCTGGACAACCAAACAATATCAAACCAGGAATAACACATAATCATTGCCCCAAAATATCGCACGGGCAATAAAATAGTAATAATGATAATAATAAAAACAACAACAACAACAACAACAATAATGATAATAATAATAATAATAAAACAAAATAATCAAAATAAAAAAAAATAATGAAAATAATAATAAAATAAAATGAAACAATCATAATAAAACAATAATTCTAATAAGATAAAATAATAATAATAAAAAATACTAATAAGATAAAATAATAATAAAATAAAATAATAATAATAATAATAATAATAATAAAATAATAATGATGATGCTAAAATAATAAATAAAATAAAACAATGATAATAATAACAATAATAATAAAATAACAATAACAATAAAATAATAATAATAATAAAAATAATAGTAATAATAATAATAAAAATAATAGTAGTAATAATAATAAAAATAATACTAATAATAACAAAATAATAATAGTAAAGTAAAATAGAAATAATCATAATAAAAATAATAATAATAATAATAATAATAATAAAATAAATTAAAAATAATAGTAGTAATAATAATAATCATATAATAAATAATAATAATAATAGTAAAATAAAACTATAATAATAATAAAAAGAATAATAATAATAATAATCATCGTAATAATAATAAATAATAATAAATAATAATAACATAATAAATAATAATAATAATTAGGTTAAATTACCCTTTTCGTCCCTCTATTTGTCATGAAATTTTATTTTGGTCCTCACGTTTTTCGTTGTCTCAATTTGGTCCTCATTTTCTTAAAAATGACTCAATTTGGTCCTCACCGTTAACTTTGACCAGACGGTGTTAAAGTCAACGCCACGTGTCAATTTCTGGTTTTTTTGATTTTTTTAATATTTATTTTATTTTAGTTTTTAATTTTTTTTAATTTTTTTTTAAATTTTTTTCTTTTTGACACGTGTCACTTCACAGTCGTGCCACGTGTCAAAGTGACTCAATTTGGTCCCTATATTTGTTTTTAGTTTCAATTTAGTCCCAATTTTTGTAAAAATGAAGCAATATTGTCCTTTCTCAAATTGACACTAAATTTACTTTTTTATAAATCTTATGGTGATATTCTTATTAAAATTAACGTTTTTATT
>Ga0214545_1006947_pt1 | contig 19339 bp, 15 predicted proteins | sample CNSS4metaG_FD_160064 | JGI IMG/M metagenome (GOLD analysis project Ga0214545, IMG submission 160064) | Root nodule microbial communities from cowpea collected in UCLA plant growth center, Los Angeles, California, USA - CNSS4 | ecosystem: Host-associated > Plants > Roots > Nodule | place: USA...
TTCCTGTTGCATCTTTGCTTGGCCGTCTAGGATGGCGGCCAAATCAGGGGTGATGCCAGGAGGTCCAGAGGGACCAGCATCCGCTTGCTTGTTCGCTCCAGCTTTGCTGCGGGTGGAAACCATCTTCGGAGAAAAGCGAGTACTAAAGGTGTTCGTCTCGTGAAATAAGATAAGTTAGGCACAAGCGTCACCTTACCATGTAGTCCGCTATCTCTTCGGTTGGCCTCTTCCTGATCGATACATGTCAGCTTGAACCCAGGAGGGGTTACCTGCAGAAGAGTCTCTGAAGCTCAAGTAAGTCAAAGCTCTCAGAGAGTCAAATCAGTGATTAATGAATGCGTACCTTTAATTAATGGGGTCCACGCGTTTTTATAGAGCATTAATGATGTCTGACCACCTCATGGGCCGGGCCTTGATTTGGGCTGTAGCTTGGGCTATGAGTGGGCCTGGGCCCTAACCTAGGCCCTCAAGACTTATTGGACGCGGGAGCTTCTATTTCGCTAAGTTTATTGGAGTAGTCGGCCTGGGTCGGGCTTTAATCTTACCGGGTTTGCTGGAGTAGCCGGCCTAGACCGGCTACCTTCTTTGACGATATGTAGGTTAGAACCGATACAAGTTAGGCTGACTTGGCTTAGGTTGAATGCTTGGCGGCCTTGGTGCATGCATTGTTTACTTATTTGGTTGAGTCAGGCTAGGTGTGATACAGAAACTATTGAAAGAAATCCCACAAAGAAAAACAAATGTATAATCAATGGTATGATAAGATGAAAAATACCTTAGACATCTAAGAACACTTTTGAAATATCAACATATATATTCAATGGCTGAGAAATAATTGTTTTAGCAAAACAAAAGAGTTATTCAAATGAAACAAAAATTAATAAAAATAAGTAATTTTTTTATCTTACCTAGTAAATGAAAGGTTTATGTTATTAAACACTTAAATTGAGAGTATTAAACATACTCATGTGAAAGGAAAATATATAATAAATAGAAATATTAAAAAAAATAGAAATATTCAAATATGAGACATAAAATTTTAATTGACATACATAATTTTAACATAATTACATAAATGTTATGATAAGATGAAAAATATATTGGAGATGTGAATTAGTTTCATAACTTAATTAATTGTGAATATTTTAATAATTTAAACGATGACGGAGATATGGCGGGGACGGGTATTATGGCAGGGATATGTACATCCCCATAACCATCCCCATACCTAATTGAAAAAGTCGGGGATTCCCCATACCCATACACATACTCAGTCAATACGGGGATTCCCCATCAAAACGGGGACGAGTTCGGACAATACCCACGGGGATGGGTTTATTTGCCATCTTTACTGCCAATTGTGTGTTGTTTTAATTGTGCATTATTTTAATAATATAATTGAGCGTGGTGAGTGATAATATAATCCTATATTTATAGAAATTATCACAAAACATGAATTGGTTGAATGGTTGTGCATTGAGTTGATATTTGTATGGTTGTGTGTTCGAACCTTAGCCTAAGCAAAATAACTTTCTTTTTGCCAAAAATTTCTTTTGGGTTTAGTGTCTCTCCTTGTTGAGCATTGTGAGGGGTGAAAATTCAGAGGTAATCTAATAGGAGCTCTATATTCATCAAGTTTTAATCCAAGTTAGGGCAGTTGGAACTTGTAATCTTAAAATTTGAATTTAATTGCATTATGTATAGCCTGTTTGGGCTAAAATTCTTTGGCTGGTCGTGCTTAAATTTCTGGGTTTCTGGAAAAAATTCCAGAACCGCCTGGCAAGCCTTCAAAGCAACCAGGCGATGCATGTGTTTCTATGTGTTTTCTAGGTTCTTATGAGGAACCGCCAAGGGTGAGCGTTGTGCCACCTGGCGACGTAAGTTGATCAACCAAGTTTTCTGAGTTTTGATGAATGGCTTGGCGGTGATGAACACCCGTCAGGCGACGCAAGCCAATTTATGCTCAATCTTGATGTTTTTGGGTGTGCTGGGTAATTTTGACTGGGAAGATAGGGATTAATAATTGAGAATCAAATGATGGACGCTAAGGTGGGGCAAATTAACAAATAATCAAAATTAAAAGGATTAAATTGATATATGGGCGTGTTAGGGTTTGAATAATTGGAAATTTTAGGTTAAGGAACAATTCAAGTATGAATTACGATGTGAACTTAATTAAGGTGTGCTAAACTAGTTATGTGTGAAATGGGGTGATGTAATTAAGTGTGGAAAATAATACACAAGTAGGGAAATTGGAGAATTGGAAATTTGGATTCTCGTAGGTGTGGGGAGAAGTTCTAGAATTTCCAGAATTTGATGCATCGCCTGGCGGCATGCTATGTGCCACCAAGCGCCATTACAGGAAAAGTTGATATTTTGGTGCTATGAGGTGCAGTTGTAGGGCTGGGGTTCTGTTGGACCCAATTTCCTTATTTAGTTGGAATTGTTGATTATTGGATGAGGGATTAGGGTGACGAAACAGACAAGATTTTAGAGTAGGAAATAACTCTAATGTGATCTTGTACATGTAAGGATAATGGACTGAAAATAGTGCAAACTTGGGCTAGCTAAACCAGTACCAGGCATGATATTGGCTGCACGATGAAACTTAGGACTTGGAGATTCTTGTGAGTTGTATAAATTACTATATGGTATATGTAAATGTTAAGGTATGGTGATTAGGTGGTATTTGATTAAAGGGGAAATTATGAGGTGAGAGGAAGGCGATACTGATGTACTTAATGAGGGCATGTATTATGTATCAGTTAAAGAAGGAATGGTAACTAGGATTGACTTATTGAGAATGTGTGAATAATTGTAGAAAGATATGTGTATACCAATGGGTACCTTACGGAGACCATGGAGTGCTAAATAGTGGAGAAATCTAATACTCTATATGTATGCAATTGCGTGATTGAGGATTAAAAATGGGATGAAGTGCCACAAAACAAGTACAGGTTCGTTGTACTGGTGTAGCGTCTGGCGATGAGCTTGGAATCGCTAGTCGAAAGCTAAGAAAACAAAAGAGTCTTGTTACATGTGGTGCCTGGCGGTGAAGGTGGTCTCGCCATGCGAAGTCTGCAACGTTAGTGGGCTTCAAGGCGTGTGGCGCTTGGCGAGACGTGTCCCCCGCCAGGCGGTCTGGAAGCATGTTTTGCCTAGTGGCTCAGAAGCAGCCCCAGGCGATATTGCTAAGGCAGAATTTGTGCTTGCTTGCTTTGGATGTGTGTGGTCTACAAGGCTTTGGTGATATCTCGAAGGTCGGCTTGATGGTGTTCCTTTAGTTGTGGCTCAGGATAGGGGTTAAGCACGTGACATTCCTTGAGTTGTGGCTCAGAATGGCTTCTTTTGAGTTGTGGCTCGGGATGGCGGATGAACACGAGGAACTCTTGAATTGTGGCTTGGGTTGGCGAGTGTTGCCGGTGTGAGTGTGTGAGCTATGGCTCTTACGAATGGGTCCAGATAGGTTGCCCTCATTAGTAACTAGCTGACTAGTTTGGTAGTCTTGGGACGTTACGAACTATGTTTGTATTGGGAACTCCACCTAGCGTTACGGAGTATGGTCCGTAGCAAGTTTCCCACACGTGCTCTACAAGTTGTGGCTTGAACGTATGGCAGCAAGACATCTTGAGATAGTGTTCCTTTGATATAAATATGCTTAATATATATGATTGTATATGTTTATATATTGTTAGCTCACCTTATCTGCTTGTGTTTGGTGATGATCGTGTACCCGGTATACGGGAATAGATGATGTTGTAGGTGGATCTGGTGAGGGATAGAGCCAGAGTATGGGCTAGTCTAGGAGAAGATTTTTATCTGAGTTTATTATGTTTTTGAATAAATTGTAAACTTTTATATTATCAGACCTTGATATTTTATATGAATTTTTATAAGCATGGACTTACGATTATTTATAGTGAAATAAAGTTTTAAATTTCATGTATTTTTGGGAAATGAATTATAATAAATGATGATTTATTGTTACTTCTTTATTTTATTATTTAAATTCGTAAATGTTACAAACTTGGATGCTGATGAGATGTACAAGAGCAATGGCTAGGAGAATACAAGAGGAATGGGCCTCAAATGTACATGTAAGGCCCAAGATGAACTTTACACGGGTCAAGGAAGATGTGAAGACCTAGTCTATGACTCTTTGTTTGTAAATATTAGAATAGGGTTTAATTTTGGGCCTTGTATTTTAGGTATTGTAGAATAGGCTTTTCTTTGGGCCATGTATTGGGCTTTAAAGGTGAATTCGACCAAAGGAGAGTTGGGCCACCAAAAAGGAGAGTGCATTTCTCAAGGTTCTAGATCCTTCTCGCGCAAAGCTTGGTCACCAAGCTTCTCTTAGGTGCCTTCATGCATGCTCCATGTGATTTGCTTGGATGGCAAGTCACACTTCCCTCATGCTCTCTTTTTAGATCGAAATACCACATTCTAGATCCTTTTTCCCACCATTTTTCTAGACCACTTAGCTCTCATTTTCTCCTATAAATAGAGAGTTTAGGACCCTTGCAAATTCATTCATGAATATAGTAGAGAAACTCTATTGAGATAACTCCAGAATCCTTTCTTTTTGTGAATCAACTTAGGCTAGAGTTCTCCTTAGTGGCTTCCTCTAGCCTCCTTCCTTGAGTGTTGTCCTAAACTCACTTGAGAGCTTCTCCAAACACCATTTCCACACCACTTTTTTACTCATCTTCTAGCTTTTGCGCCTTTATCCTTCTCCACGTAAGTCTCATGAATGCCGCATGGTTTCCTCTTGGCTTCCTTTCTCTTGAAGATGGACTCGTTATATTCTCACTAATGAGGCAACCCTAGGTTGAACTCTTGGTGAAGAAGGTGAACTTTGAAAGGAAATAATGCAGAAACACGAATCACTCATATCATCAAAGTTAACTCTTACAATCAGTGGCCTACCTTTTATAAGAAGAAGAAAGGTAGTCATGTACCTAGAAGAAGGAAAACATGCCACTAACAAAACCCTATCGGCTAAAAATGGAGGGCAACCCTCTCGTGGGGAAGGAACCCTAGCGGCTAAGAGGTTGAATGCCTAAGGGATGAAGAAGGAACCTTAGCTAGCAAAATGTGAATCCTGATGAGAAAAGAAAAGGCTTTGACGCTTTGAAATCGTTGGGTTGTTGGTCGCGTACATGACACTAGCACTGTTTGAATTAGGCCAACATAGAAGATGCATGCTTGTTGCTCCAAACCAATTGGGTTGCTAGAAGAAACATTATGCAGGCCCAAGAAAATGGTTGGCTGCTAAAATGATGCTAAAGGGTCTTCGAAGAATGTTGTTGACGTTGGATTTGGCCTTAGTCTGTGCAACCACAATCAAGCTCAATAAGGAAGCATGTGTTGCCATCATGTTGGCCTATGATATTGGGCTTCATCATGCTTCCTTGGATTCTTGACCCAAAAATATTACAAGGAAAAATTGAAAACTACAATAAAAACTTTGGCCTAAAATACAACTCCAAAGACTTATTAATTATACTTGTGTTGTACACAAGCAGGATACCCACTAAGGTACATGACCTGGGGGCTAATGTGTTATACACGACCAAGGTACCCTACAAGGTACACGACCCAACGAAGTACATGTTGGCCCTCTAGAACGACATGTACTCGAACTATGCCAACAAATCAAGCCAACATAAACATCAAAGCAGGTAAATCCAAGGTTAGTTATCTCAATAGGATTATCAGGTAATTAGGTCAACTAAACTAAAGCCAAACTAAGTAAGGATCATGAACCCTAATATACAAGCACATTTTACGAAGTACATGACTACATATTCTTTAACATTTATTCTTTAACATTCCAGAATTACTTTGGCATTAAAGTGTCTTTTGTAGGCACCTCCCCCTATGTCCGTGACTTTGGAGGATGAATACCCCTTGAGACCAAGTTTGTGAACCCTTTAGAGCATTTTAGGAGACTTTGCAGAGTATACATTGACCTCGTAAGAACAATTGGAGCCCATTGTGGGGTCAAATTATATTCTATGAAGAAGAAGCCGTGAAGACATGAAAATGTGAAAACTTGAAAAATGTTGTCTACCAAAAGCAAGACAGTAAAAGCAAAAGGAGTTGGACCCTCTACTAATCTAGTTGTTATCCTATAAGTGTAAGCAAAAATGCAACAAGATTTCGCTGACTATAGCAAGCGAAATGCTAAGGAAATGGATGCCTTGGAAGAAGAAAACACGAGGTTGAAAAGGAGGATTGAGACGAAAAACAGGTCAATGGAAAAGGAGTTGACGATACTGTGTATGCAGGGCCGAAAACCCTATCTAGAGGAATGGCTGCTCATGAAATAGAAAAAGAGAGAGAGTACAACCCAACCTCCAATACTAAAGGTGTGACCAATAATTCCTTAACATCAAGGAGTAGTCACACAAATCCCATCATTGATTGCATCACTAAAACCCCCTCCCTAAGCAATGGAAGGTTCCCACAGTCTATTATGATGGCACTATTGATCCCCATTGAATATGTGGTCATGTACACCAACCAAACCAGCCTTTACTCAACTCTTAATGACGTTCTGTGCAAGGCATGTTCCTCCACTCTGCAAGGACCAACCCTAGATTGGTTCACCAATCTGGCACTATTTTCCATCAGTTTCTTCGACACGCTAACCTTATCATTCACAACCCACTCGAGAAAAGTCGTTGGCATGATGTTACCTCCCTCTCTAATGGCATACCCTCGAGCAACGACCAAACACACTCAAGAAGAGTTAGAGTCATCTATGAAAGGTAAGCCCAAGCTATTATCATTATGGGCCATTAGTGAGTTCTTAAAAGATTAGGTTTATTTTGGGCCTTATATTATAGGCTTAGTAGTATAGGGTTTTCTTTTGGGCCTTGTATAATGGACCAAGTAGTTTAGGGTTTCTTTTGGGCCTTGTATTGGGCATAAGGTTGTAGTGTAGCGTTTTGGGCCTAAAGGAGATGGACCCTAAGGAAACACATGGGTCTAAGGTAAAAACCCTATGGAGCACAAACCTTCTAAAAGGTTGTGGGCCTTTAGCTAGAGTGCTCTCCAAGTTGCTATCTTTTGTGAGACACGTGTTCTTGCCATGTGGCATGCTCCTAATGTAGTTGACTAACTCTTTTGTATAGTTTATATAAGAACTAATTTGTTAGAAAGCAATTATGTGTTCTTTGGGAAACGACTTTGGGTTACTTTACCCTTTCTATTTTGTTGACTATTTTCTTAACAATACTGAAGTTGTTATAGATAAGTAGTATTGATTTGATCATGTCAATGACAACGTTATCAAAAGCAAACTAAGGACAATAAGAATTTAGGAATTTTTATTTTTTCTTTTTTCTTTTTTCTTTTTTCTTTTCAAAAAACAAATTTGAGGACACAAAAAGATAGAATAAACTACGAACCATGGACTTCTCTACCTTACACAAACCTTAGACGGCCAGCATAACCCATCAAAAGGCTTGTTAGAACTCCTCGAAGCTTTGGCAAATGAAATTGGCAAAAGGTTGGAGGGTTGATGTATCATATAGGACTGACCAGTTCCTAGTCAATGGTTAGGCCTTAGGAAGGGAATTGGCCCATCCCTAAAGGAAGATCGACTCTAAGCCTTTAAGAAGGACAACCCCTTAAGAAGATTAGAAAACCTGATGCATAGAGAATCAGCTAGTTATCAGTTGAGTCCAAGAAGTCCGAACCAAATACTTAATAGCCTTGATAAGATAAACACTAAAAGTAAGTGACCAAATAGCAAGGCACTCAACCAAAAGCAGAGTATTTATCAACAAACCAGTAAGTATGAAGCGTTTTTGTAACTAAGAAGAATTTGCTAATCGAGTAGACCTTCTAGCAAGTTGGGCCTCCAACATTAGGCCCACAAAGTCCATAGCTAGGTCCAAGCCCATAATGAAGTCAGGATCCACATATGACTGTAAAAGGCCAAGTAATGATCCTTAGAAATTTAGTATAAATACACGTGGACCCAAATAATTAAGATCAATTTCATCATTAATTGCTAATTTGAGAGATTTGACTATCCAAGAAAAGTTCTTTGTTGACTTGAGTGTTTGAGTCTCTTTTATAGGTATCGTTCACTTTGACATAAGAACAACAACTTGGCGAACGACTACTATCTTTAAGAGTAGAACCCATTTAGAAATCTTTTGACGAGGTATTGCTTTAATCTATAAAAAAATAACTTTGATTTGATTGAAATAAGATATAATTATTCGATTTGAAATTTACATTCTATTGAAAAGTATGAACTTCCAAATAGTCTTTTGCATTCTAATAATTTTAATTATACAATAATTTAAGTAAAATATAGATATTTGATTATTAAAATTTGGTACGAAATATTAAAGTTCCAATATAAGTAACAATAATATAAAACAAGCCATTTTACAATATTATTAAAAAGAAAATCAGTAAAATTAGGATATTAAACATAATTAAATGATTGGAAAAAAATATAGTGATTTGTTCGGGACAAATTCAGTATTGAGAATTCGAAACTTGTTTTAATGCTCGTATTAGAAGTTACCAATTTTAAATTATTTATAATAAATAATATATTATAATAACATATAAAATTTAAATGGGTATAAATGTTGATTAATACATTAAACATTCTATATTATTCATCTATATATTTTATTTGTATACAATTTTATTAAAAGTAATAGTTTTAATAATATAATAAATATATATTATTTATCTATATATTTTATTTATATAGAATTATATTAAAAAGTAATAATTATAATTATACAATAAATATTAATAAAAAATATCATATTTATGAATTTCATTAAATGTATTTTTAATTTTATATATATATATATATATATATATATATATATATATAAAAAAAAGATAAATAAATAAAATAAAATTATTATAAGATAATATTTTAAATACATAAACTTAAGTCAAAGATAAATCTTTAAACAATGTTATACATCAATAGACATGTTAGTATCTATAACAATATATAAAGTGAATTCTCTCTTTTGTGTCCACATTTCAAAATTTCAATTTTACCCTTTAAAATATAATTATTTATTAAATTTTTAAAAATTGACTGTTATTTTTACAAGTTTTTAATAAAATCGTTTATCTCTATTTTTTTTTTCTATTTATCAATCATTATTCTTTTATCTTTCCTGATATATTTCACTTTATTTTTAATAAATATAATTTTATTTTATATATTAACTTAATAACATTACAATATCATTATCTGCTAATATAATATCACGTATATTTAAAAAATCATATGCACAACATGTGTTTACACAAATTATTATATTAAAATAATAAATTGCTAGTAATGATAAGTTATTGTTCTTACCTATTATAAAATATGATTATTCTCTCACATACATTTCTTACTAATTTTTCAATTTTATTACAATAATAGTCACAAAATGTCACTTCCTGTATATTTTATAACTATCTATCATTACATGATGTCTTCTTTCAATAAATAAGAAAATAAAATAAAATAAAATAATAATGAAATGCAGTAAAGTAAAAAAAGGCAAATCTAAACTGTAAAAATAAAATAAATAAATAAATCAAATTAATAAAAATGAAATGACAAAAATATGATTCCTCAATACTACCAACTAATCTTATATCCATCCAACTTATTGAAAGCAGAGAGCCTCAAAACCATGCTAACAGGGAAGAGAAGTTCCTCTAGCATCAATATTAAGTGAATGAGTTTTCATAATTATTAAAGTATTAAAACAACTACAATTGAAAAAATAATCTACATAACTAAATAAAAATTCTTGTGATAGAAATAAGCTAAGTAATCCACTCTGCCTTCTAAATATAAAAAATACTACATTTCCATTTCCATATGATACAATCCCCTAACTTCAGTGTAAAAATTCAAGTTGACTCAAATATGATAAGGGAAAAAGTGACACCCATGCTGCTTGCGGTGAAAACAGTATATTGATTAACCTAATTTTCTTTTCATGTTCTTTGATCACATGATTTGGAACTTTCGCTTAGCAAGCTTAGCATTCCAGGGGCATATATTGTGCCATGATTGCTCTAATTTTAAAATCCATATTAAGTTTTCAATTGATTGACGTCAAGACAAAAGGTGAAACTAAAATCTTTGATGTTAATGTGTTTTCAAAATTAACAGAATAAAAAGTTATGAAAAGTAAATTATGGGATCAATGTTATTAAAACTTGTTGAATCATCATGTTGAAATTGTCCAATCCAATTGGGTATAGCAAGTCCAAATCATTTGTTAGGTCAGAAATGTTCAGAAACAATTATGATATGACTATGCTGAATTTTTGCTTGGGCCAACTACTCGATAGATTTTTAAAGCTAACCAACATGGTGTGAATTATTGGGACTTTTCAAGTTATACAGTGAATATTTTTTAGAAAACTTAATATTGGTTCATACGAATAATTATATTTGTAACATGTTCTATATTTGACAAACATATGCTTATGCTATCCGTTTTGACAATACATGATCATCAGAAACATACATCCCTTGATAAAGTCAAAAGACAAAAATATCCTGGAATTATAATTTTACGCTAACTCCTTCTTGTAGGTTTGCAAGACGCTGTCCACTGTGCACCACGCCGCTGCCGCTGCTTCTGCTTTGTCACCACTGGTCTGCAAAGCACAACCGCCATCGTTCACCACTGAGTCGACACCGCTGCATTGTTCTTGCCAAAAAATAGGTGATGAAGGATTGACCCCAACCAAGAATGGAGGCACATGTTTAAGAAGACTAAGCATGTTTAGAAAGGAAGTTCACTAATCCTTCATACTTTTTATTTGTATTTGTTATTTTTGATTTCCAAAGTTGACTTAGTTGAATCAACTTTAGTTGACTTATTGTATTGACCTTTGACTAGGTTTGACTTTGTTGACTATAGTTGACTTGACTTAAGCCAACATGCTAATCTATGTTTATTTACTTTGTAAGTTAATTAGGAGTAAGAAAACAATGCTAGGTGGTGCATGGTGATTGGGGAGCATAAATGATGTGGAGGAGAGAGTAAAGCAAAAGCATAAAACATAAAGTAAAAGCCATGAAGCAAGTGTACCTATGTACCTTTGGTCTCCTTTGTTTTTAGCATACTTTGGCCACTTTTTGGAGACATTGAGACACATTCTTTGTCTCCTTTTGTGCTAGAACGAAATTAGCCTGGTACACACCATAATTAGGTCTTTTGTCTCTAATTTTTGTAACCTTATTTGACCTAGTTTCTAGAAGCTAGGGTTAGGTTTTTGTACAGATATCCTTAGGTATCTTTGATTTGCTTAGAGGCCCCTAAACTCTTCTATATAAGGGGTGCTCATAGACATGTAAAAGAGTTGAACATTTTGAAGTAAAAACACTCTTGTGTCTCAACCATTTGTGAGAGTTTCCTCCCTTGGGAGTGAAACTTTTAAGCCTTATCTTGCATAGCAAGTGGCGACACACATCCAATCATATTCAAGGTTGCCATGACTTCTAGCTTAACTTTGTAGTGGCGTGCTTCTCACATTTTTACCATTTTTTTCCTTTTCATTTTATGTTTTCTTCTTCCTTTAATTGTTCTTGGTTTTCTATGGTTTATGTGCTTTCCATTTCTTTTTTGTTTTGAATCAATCCATCATCTTCTTCTCTTGAGCTTTGCGAAAGGAACCTTCACATCTAGATAGCTTGATATCTTAATGTCCAGTGGAGATTTCACTTAGCTTTCTTAATCAACTTACACCATATTCAATAATTTTAAAAGAAAACAACATAATCCTTCGTCAACAGGTGAGTTAGTATTTTTCTTTTTACCATAATGTATTTTTCAAGAACTTTTTGGTTTGATTATTTCGGAAGATCATCGGACTTTGAATTCTGAATTAGGGATTCATGATTAGTGTTCCGTAATAAACACTTTTCCGGAATCCAGAAGGACCATTTTCTGGAAAGTGGCGTGTTCACCTCAATATTAAAATTATGTGAGGAATGATAATGAATTGGAAAAACTTCAAAATGTGACGATTGCGGCGAAATTTTAGACCTCGATAGTGAAAATTATAGGTAACTGTGAACAAGGAGCAGCAGCTTTCAAATAAAATGCGAAGAACCAGACACTTTAGAAGTTATGGGCGTGCAGTTAGCAATTATGGAGGTGTAAGAAGCAAACCTCTAATTGTACTTTAAATAGTTATGGTCCATATTGAAAGCAAACAATCATTTCTAAGCCCAACATCAACTGGTTCACATGTCCTGGAGCGCCGAAAAAAACCTAGTGACTGTCGTTGAGCTCGAATCATAAGTTCCAAGACGAAGCAAGTGTTGTGGAGCTTCCATTTTCGGAGAACTGCAAACAGAAAAATCCGCGAGCTGAGAAAACCGCAACTAGAGAGGACGACGTACCACCACGCTGCGAAACGACGAGGAATTTGGGGTGACCGGAAAGAGAACGATACGAGGCGAATAGAGACAAGAACAGCGAGTTGTAGGAGAAGAACGAAATCGCGGTGAGCTTTTCTATTTCCGCACAAGAAACGACAATCGATGGCTTTCTTTTGGGTTAAAAAGAAAACCCCTATGGACTCTCCAACTCGATTGCAAGCTCGGGAGTTTCGCCGAGCTCACCGAGTTCCCAGCGAGCCTACCAATCCTGCTCCAAAAATGAGTTTGCTTCTGAGTCAACTCGGATAATGGGTGTGGGAATGTAAAGTGAACTCGAACGAGTTTACGAGAGTTATCACGCGAGTGTGATATTCATGATGGTTTTGGAAATTGAAATTAGGCAAAAGGAAAATTATATTGATTCTTGTCTTCTTTGAAAAGACTAAAAGGTTTTTTTTTCAGTAAATATATCTTTATGCTCATTCGGCAATCTACTCAAGTGTCTTGCAAAATAGAATTTGTGCGAAAAAAAGTTGTGTTTGTTGGGCTTTGGTGCCTGAACTGAAGGTTGAACAATATATTCATAAATGCTACAAATCTAAAGTGTTTTCTGTGCACAATTTTGATATGTTAGAAAATTATACCAAAAAGCGTAGACCAATATTATTTTGGACACACTTGTAGTATTTAATTTTATTTATTAGAAAATAATAAATCTGCGTGAAGTATACACAATTTACCCCTCACCGGTGAGGGGTTGTGGTTGGATAAGACAATAGAGGATTAGATTTTGTCTAATGCATTACATTACATAGATATACATTTCAAGTAAAGAAATGGTATATTCTGATGCAGTTTTTTGTTGTCCCGTGTTATATATACATGCAGATAGTTTAGTTGTCAGGTCACAAAACAGTTTCGCCACTTAAGATCCCATCGAAATCTGCCAAAATGTCGCGGAAGGGTTTGATGGAGCAAGACCTGAGTAAGTTGGATGTGACAAAGTTGCATCCACTTTCTCCAGAAGTCATATCTCGGCAAGCTACTATTAATATTGGTAATATTTTCGCACATTTTTTTGATTTAGCGCTTATAATGTAATTAAAATGCACTGATGGTGTGCAATTTCTTAATATTATTATCCAATCATAGATTACAATATATATTAAAACTGTTCACTTTCGTTAAAACTGTATTTAAAGTAATACATATGGTGATTTCTAATTGGTTGGCAGTGTAGAAATCTTTAAGCTGATGCCACATGAAAATTAAACTGTACAACATAAGTTGTGTAAGCTTCTCTTCCATCTGTAACTGGATATTGATGTATAGCATTGCATCCTGACAGGCACTATTGGTCATGTGGCACATGGCAAGTCAACAGTTGTGAAAGCAATATCAGGTGTCCAGGTATTCCTTTGTCTTGGAATGTTTCTCTTTCTTACAAGTGATTTAGGTTTCATTGAACTCTACAAAACTGGTTTATAAAGTGACTATTGCTGCATTTATATATTTTATTTCGACATTATCTTTTAGACTTCAGGTTTTCCCAATGCAGTCATGTCTAGTATTGATGGGCTTGGTACGTGTATTCCATAGTGAGTGACCCTTTTAATAGATTTAGGATAGTCTTTTAGAAAATGGTTTAGGTCCCCCAACAAAACACACACACACACACACACACACATATATATATATATATATATATATATATATATATATATAGATGTATTGTGTTTTTATGTGAGACCTAGGTTTGTCCCAATACACTTCTTTTGTTGTGGAGTAGAGGTTTAAGAAGAGTATGTACTCGTCATCTTATATGGTTATCGCGGGTGACTTTCATTTAGTCAACCTGAGTACGTGGGGACATTCAGCTTGTAAAACCTGGCTAGTGGATTTTATTCAATATGTATATTATAGTTTGTTATGGATAAATTCTATTTGTATTTGAAAGCCTGAATTGGGTTCTCTTGATTGGAAGTGGTTATTTCTAGAGGCTTTATGGGGTTGTTTGCTTTTTTTTGTTCTTCTGTTTTAAAAAGCAGGATTACACGTAAAGTTGCCATGTTTTATTATTGACACTTACCTTTTATCTTTAGATATTTAAACTATTGACCTATTGTTTCCATGAATGTTGTGCAGACTGTGCGTTTCAAAAATGAGTTGGAGCGTAACATCACAATCAAGCTTGGCTATGCAAATGCAAAAATATACAAGTGTGAAGATGAACGGTGTCCAAGGCCTATGTGCTACAAGTGGGTGCTTATTTTTCCATTAGCCATTATGATATCAGGTTATTTTAACTTTTGGTGAGCTGATTAATTGTTTCTTACAGGGCTTATGGAAGTGGGAAAGAAGATAGTCCTATGTGTGATGTGCCAGGGTTTGAAAACAGCAAGATGAAATTGCTGAGACATGTTTCTTTTGTGGATTGTCCGGTAAAGTCCTGGACTTACATTATTATTTAGGACTGCTTAATGCATAATGCATTCATTAGATTTTATTTTAGCTATAATATGAGATATACCTGCACATTTGGTAAGATATAATATTGAGACATTTACTTGTATACATCATCTCTCCTTAGCATATTTTCTGTCCTTAAATGGAAGGAATATATGAGATATCGTGTGTGTATGTGCATGATGTATGAATATACACACAGAAAAATTCTTAGGTGCTCTTAATGAGCAATAGAGATCTCTTGCTCTTATAGATGTATTCCCTCATCTAAGTTAGTCATTACTGTATGTAGTTACTCTAATACTGCTATAGAAGTGGTATAGTATACATAAAATCTTACATAGTAAGATAAATGTGATGCTCAAGGAGCATAATGAGCATAATAGCTACTGGTTTGGAATATTGAAAAATTGTGTTTATTGAAGAAATATGAATGTGGCCACAAGAAGGGGATATATTGGTATGATTCATCAAGGAAAAATGACAAATTTTTGTAATTAGAAGTACTGCTTATGAGAATAGATCATGTTGTATTCTTTTTTTTTTTAGCCATGTGAAAAGGGGTATGGGGAGACCAAGGACATCAATAAAAGGATCTTATGGTGAATAGTATCCTTGAGAATTTTGGTTTCTAACCGAGTCCAACTACATAGTGTGATCTATGTGACTGATCATACATAGTGGAACACAACTAATACTGTCATTTGTTGCTGTAAAACTGTTGTATTGGTGGCATTCAAGATTTCTGATTTGTTACCTTTTTGAATTCTTTTCAAATCTAAATATACCCCTTGCTATTAAGGTTTCATTCTCATTCATAAATCACCTTGGTCACCTTAATCAGCTCACTAACCTAATAACTAAAGGTGCTGCAAAGAGCACCTAAGATTTCGTCATATATATTTTTTGCTTTTACTCTTGGGTATCTATAAGCAATGTAACGACAGGTCTCCAATCAAATGCCTAAATCATTTAATATATATTTTAGTTTGTTCTTACAGGAGTGATATATGTTTTTATGTTACCAATATCTGTAGGGACATGATATTCTCATGGCTACTATGCTTAATGGAGCAGCAATCATGGATGGAGCTTTATTACTCATAGCTGCTAATGAAAGCTGTCCACAACCACAAACCTCTGAGCACTTAGCTGCTGTGGAAATTATGCGTCTACAGCATATAATTATCCTTCAGAATAAGGTTGACTTGATTCAAGAAAATGTGGCAATCAATCAGCATGAAGCAATTTCAAAGTTTATACAGGTTAGTTTTCTTTAAATAGATTTCTTTTACACAATTGAATTCCTTTTCAATAGCCTACATGAAAGTTTCCACCTTTTTTTTGTGACGTGCCAGGGAACTGTTGCCGATGGTGCACCAGTAGTACCCATTTCAGCACAGTTAAAGTATAATATTGATGTTGTGTGCGAGTATATTGTGAAGAAGATCCCAATCCCTGAGAGGAACTTTGTTTCTCCACCTAACATGATTGTAATCCGGTCATTTGATGTCAATAAACCTGGTTTTGAGGTTGATGAAATAAAAGGAGGTGTAGCTGGTGGAAGCATTTTGAGGGTAAGTCTTGCTTGATTTGCGCTGTCGTCTTGATTTGCCTGGAATGCATAATTTATATAATGTTTGATACTTGCTATTTTTATTCCGAAATCAAGGAATGAAATAAACCTTGCCTGTCTGGTATTTATGTAACGTGGCTTAAAAGACTAAGGTAAGACTACCTGACAAATTTTTCTTTACAGGGTGTTTTGAAGGTGAACCAATTCATTGAAGTTCGACCTGGGATTGTTGTTAAAGATGAGAGTGGAAATATCCGATGCACACCAATATACTCAAGAATAGTTTCATTGTATGCTGAACAAAATGAGCTTCAATTTGCTGTACCTGGAGGCCTAATTGGTGTTGGGACAACAATGGATCCCACACTGACACGTGCTGATAGGTTGGTAGGTCAAGTTCTAGGAGAGGTCGGATCACTACCTGAGGTTTTTGTTGAATTGGAGGCAAGTTATTCTTAATTATCGATTTGTGCTTGCTGCCAGTAATGAGTTATCAATCAAGTTTGACTTTTGCAATTCAAAAGATGAGTTAAGATAGAGATGTTTGTAAAACCTTTATTTCTTCTCAACCTTATTCTGTATTGGTCTTGTAGGTAAACTTTTTCCTGCTTAGACGGCTTCTTGGGGTCCGAACAAAAGGGTCTGAGAGACAGGGGAAGGTATCAAAGCTGACGAAGGGAGAGATGCTAATGTTAAACATAGGATCAATGTCAACGGGGGCCAGAGTAATTGCTGTGAAAAATGACTTGGCAAAGTTGCAACTTACATCCCCTGTGTGCACTAGCAAGGGTGAGAAGATAGCACTTAGTCGACGTGTTGAGAAGCATTGGCGTCTTATTGGATGGGGCCAAATCCAAGCAGGAATCACCCTTGACGTCCCTCCTGCCCCCCCTCTCTGTTGAACGGAGACAAGGCACACCACAGGAAACAACTGCAGCAGTTTTAAAAAGTCTACAACAATTTAGATATGTGGGAAGGGACACAATTGTTGGGAACCATTTTTGTGCGGTGGCGAAGAAACATTTTGATTGTTCTCTATTTTTGTTTTCTCTTATTTTGCCCATGTACCTACTATTGAAGTTCAATATAAGTTGTTGGTCCTCCAACAAGTATATCGAAGCAATCAATTGCTTATTATTGGTGCATAGGTATGTGAAGGTGTACGGAATCCGTACCTTTAGACCTAGGCCTTAACTTGGACATACCGGGATCTTTAGTTGGTTATACATGAGACATCAACATGCTACGATACAGACAATGTTTAAATAAATGCGTTATATATTGCTATTCAAGAGGGAGTTACCCTAAAGGAACAAATCCGGTAAGCCCCCTTAGTGGCACATATGCTCCTCCCAATGCACAGGTAAGAAACTCCGTGGAAACGCATGTAAGAAACTTCATGGAGAAGAGAACTTGTGCGGAAGGTAGGATGAAGTATGGAAAAGTGGATCGGTTTTGGTATTTGGTAAAGGTATGGTGAACGTTTTTTAGGAAAGGTGAAGTCAACTCTAAGAAAGGAAACTAGAGTGATTTAGAGACAATTTCATTCCAAGATGAGTTTAAACAAGAGATGTGCACCAATTTTGAAATACGATTAAAGACTCCTTCCAAGACACCTAGTAAGTCTTGGATTACAAGAGAAAAATCAATACAATATTACAACTCAATTGAAATCAATCAAAATGCACAAAATGTAAGTTGCTTCATGTAACTTTTTCCTTTTGGCTTGTGGTTTTGATCTTCACCACTCTTACAATTCCAATTGTTCATTTCAAAAAATATGATAACCAAACTAAAAAAGAGGTCAAGAAATAAAGCAAGAAAAATAAAAAAAATAAGAATATAAAATTCAAGGAGAATAAAACTTTGGCATACTCAAAGATCACCAAAAAATTGAAAAGGAAAATATTAAGATATAGTAAGCACACCAAAATGAATATCTAAAGAAATGTTCTAAAGTAGATTTTAGCATCAAAGCTTAAGACATTTACTCTCAAAACAGTAAGCAATATACGTTGAAAGTAAAAATACTGGATCAAACAGATTGCAAATTATAAGCACCAAAACATACAAAACAACAAGTGCTAATAGTGATTTTAATGTACTCTTTTACCACTTTCTTTTGCTATTATTTTTTTCTATTTATTTTTGATACTTTCTTTTGTTCTTTTCGTGTTCTTTTTCTTTCATTTTATCTCTTTTCCAGCATCATATTTCGACACTAAATCAAAATCACCACTACCGAAGGTTTCTTGATATGAATTTAAAATGAAAACAAGAAATAGTAGAAAGAAACTTAAAGAAATTAAAATGTAGAATAAGAAGCTCAAAAAAATATAATGGAAACTGTACTGTACGTCCCATCCCATCGGTCAATCCGCCAAATCTAATTCTTAGGCCCATCGGCCAAAGTTGAAAAACTAGTACATGTAAGGCTAGCGGTCGAACGGTCGAACGACCTCCTGAATAAATTGCAGAACCGCCGGCGAATCGGCTCTGTCAACCAGCCATGTAGCATCGTTAAAGGACCATCGGTCGAACGGATCACGAATAACCTATAGGACCATCGGTCAAACGGTAAAACAAATAATTCATAAGCCAACCATGTTCATGCCCATCGGTCCATCGATAACACCTGGTCGAGCGACACAGACCCGTGATGGCATATCGGTCGATCGGACAAGTACGTGTAGCACCTACCATAACACGACAAACATTGAACCAACCATCGGTTGATCAATCTCTTTAGACTTGTGTAATCCTTCGCATGCGTCTGCCGGTCGGTCTGACGTACATGAATGGTTCACTTATTAAAACAGTATAACAAACCCAATCAAGCGGCCATCGGTCGCACGGTCAAACGATCAGTCAATCGAGTTAATTAACGTTAAACGAGA
>Ga0214545_1006950_pt1 | contig 19335 bp, 16 predicted proteins | sample CNSS4metaG_FD_160064 | JGI IMG/M metagenome (GOLD analysis project Ga0214545, IMG submission 160064) | Root nodule microbial communities from cowpea collected in UCLA plant growth center, Los Angeles, California, USA - CNSS4 | ecosystem: Host-associated > Plants > Roots > Nodule | place: USA...
GATTAAGTGATGTATTATCATTTTTATTAGTGTATAAAAAAAGAGATTCATTAGAATTTAAAAAATTGAAGTAAACAAACATTTAAAATATATTTTAATTTCAATATTTGTTTTCCTTTAAATTTTTAATTTTTTTTAATTTTATCAACTAGGTTTCATTAATGTTTGCAGTTTGCAAATTTAATAAATGTTTTAGTTCTCATGAAATTTTATTTGGTATTCCAATCTAAAATGTAAACAATTATAATTTATTTTAAAGTATTTGATATCGAAGAAATAATCATCCTCCTAATATTGAATATTTGATAATATTATGTTTCCTTTACCGTAATTTTTTATTATTTTATAAAAATTAATTAAAATTTATATTGAAGTAGTAAGGAAACGGGTACGGGTATGGGTACGAGATTATACCCGTTACCCGGTGGGGATGGAGATGGGATAAAAGTTTGATACCCGTTGGGTTTGGGTATGGGGATGGGGATGAATTTTTTTTACGGGAATGGGTATGGGATAGTGAAACTCGTCCCTGCCCCGCCCCGTTGCCATCCCTAATAGTAACCGAAATATTAGTACAATGAATATAATCCAAAGTCATATCCCAATAAACTTGAATTAATTTTTAACAAATTATTTCTTATATAAAATCTACACAAAAGGTTGAACAAATAAAATAAAAATAACAAAAGAAGAATGGTAAATAAAAAAAAAGGTTAAATAAAAAATAATGAATGAGAGAAAGTGTCAACTCGACTAAGTCTATTGTTTCCTGAGGTATTGTCTTTTTTGGAGCATGGAACTCCATCATGGTTTTGTCCTTAAAAGGCAACTATGAGGGTGGATGGAGGAAGGAGTATTTAAATTGCGTTTGGCCTTGACTCCTAAACGATGTGGGACTTATTGGGTGTACCGGAACAAACCCCCTAGTCGAGGGAAAATGGAGTTATCGTCCCCACAGATGGCACAAATGTGCTGACCTGACCCAAGTTCGTCCGACAGCATCGTTACGAACAATGACCACATTCCCGAGGTATTGTCCACTTTGGAGTGTGGAGCTCCATTACGGTTTTGTCCTTAAAAGGCGCATCAGAGGGTGGAGGGAGGAAGGAGTATTTAAAATGTGCTTGACCTCGACTCCTAAACAATGTGCAACTTATTGGGTGTATCGAAACAGGGTCAGGTCGGAACAGAAAGCAACTGACTTTTTCAACACAAAATTCATAATTAGTTATTATTCAATTAATTATTGTCTTATATTTCAAATTAATCCATGTAACTTCTTGAATAATTTGTATGCATCCTTACTATTAAACAAAGTAACTTATCAATTAAAAACAAGAAATTTTTAGATTAATTATAACAAATTTAACAAAAATAACTTCTCAATCAAATATTACAATACCTAATCATGTTTACTTTTTTACCTCTTGTATCAACTAAAATGATAATTAATCAAAGTAATTTCTTGATTAATTCTTTTTTTTAATAAAATAAAGCTAATAATATAGAAAAGAAGAAAAGGAAGAATAGAGAATGAGAGAATAGGGAATAAATTTTTTGTGTGTCTTATTACTAATAGGAAGAGTCCTACTTATAGATACAACATGTAACCTATAAAGGGTACAAATGAAATAGTTAATCCAAATATTTACATAAAGAGTAATGAATCATATCAGTATCAATCATATGAGTAGCTGTATCAAATCAATGCACGACCATTAATTCATAACCCTCCTCCTTGGGTGTCCATTGATAAGAGAATGTGTCTCGTTAAAACTTTACTAGGGAAAACCCTTTGGGATAAAAACCTAGTGAAGAAAAAAGAGTACAACATTTTGTATTCTTTAATACAATATTGTTCATCACATATTCTATTTCTCCCCCTCATGTAAACTTACATCATTAAGATGAGAAAGTCCAAAGTTGAGAATCATTTGCTCAAAATTTCTTCTTGGCAATTGAACAATACACTATTGTCTTCATATATGGTTGATGATTCCATCTTTGTTGGGGATAGTCACAAGTTTCTTTCACATGTTAAATTATAGACCTTAACCAAATACGTACACAACTTACCTCATGTAATAATATAATTTTTATATGATAAGACAATGTTGTTGTTATGGTTTGTTTCATAGACCGCCATAAAATCATTGTGCTACCACATGTGAACAAATATCCTGTTTATGATCAACCATTGCGACATTGTGAGGATATGATAAATACCATACATCTGCATAATCCATTAGATCTTATTTTGAATCATTCGGATAAAATAAGTTCATATTCACTAATTGTACCCTTAAGGTAACAAAGTATATGTTTTACTCCAATCCAATGTCTTCTCGTAAGTGAATAACTATATATTGCTCATAAATTTACAACAAATGTTGTATCAGGTCGAGTATAACTAGCAAGATACATTAGTGATCCTATAGTACTAAGATATGGTATTTCATGACTAAGAAGTTCTTCATCTTTTTCTTGAGGTCTAAAAAGGGACTTTATTAAAATCTAACGACCTCACCACCATTGGAGTGCATAATGAATATGATTTGTCCATATAGAACCTTTTAAGCACTTTCATGATATAAGCTTCTTGATGTATACAAACACCTTTGTTTAAATACTTAATTTATAATCTCAAACAAAACTTTGTCCTTCCAAGATCATTCATCTCAAATTCTTTCTTTAAATAATCAATTACATTTATGAGCTCATTATGCGTTCCAACGAATTTATTTCATCTACATAAACAACAATTATGACATTCATTTTCGGATCTTTTCATATTAATACAAGGACAAATATGGTCATTTTTATACCATTCCTTTAACAAGTACTCAATAAGACAATTATACCACACACGTCCTGATTGCTTTAATCAATAAAAAGACTTGTTCAATTTTATTGAATAACTGATTACATTATTTTCTACCTTTTAATGGTGCTAAGTTTCGTGAATAAAATCAACTTCTTCATAGTTTTTATCTTGTTTAATCCTCAAGTTCATGTTGTTTTTGTATTGTTTTGTATTTTAGTTGTTTTATTTTTGTTTTAACTTTTAATCTCTATTATGAGTGTGTGAAATAAGTCAATAGGGAGCAATTATGGTGGAGGAAAACAAGTTGGAACTCAAGGAAGCATGATTGGACAAAAAAGATTGATTTTTGGACAAATATCCATGTTGGGGCGAAATCAAGCCCAACACTGCAAAGATGGAGAAATGACTCACCTATAGGTATATACTGCCTTGGACTACCGCGGGAAGGCCAAAAAATGACCTTTGGGCGCAGGCTGACTCGCTGGGCAAAAATGACAGTCTAGATCTACAGTATTTGAGTCGCTGGGCAAAATATGGCTCGCCCAGCAAGTTACATGTCTGAGAACATCGATTTTAGGCCTCGTTGGGCGAGAATATCAATCCCAATACGTGAATAGGATTATTTAATCATGTTTCTACGAGAGTATTAAAGGATTTCTCATTTTGCACGAAGAGAAACACCTTGGGTTTCCTTCTTCATCCATGGAGGTTTTATCCCTTTTGGGTTGGAGAAGATGATGGGCTACAAAATTGGAGGTGGAGATGCACATGGGAAGCGCAATTGGAGCATGGAGCAGTATTCAAGAACCTTGGGAGAGGGATTCTTTCTACTATATGGTTTTAATTTCTTCCCTATTCTTCAATTTTTTAAAACCCTAAGTTCTCCACCATGGAGAGCAATTTCTATTTGTTGAGATTAGATGTAAATCATTAAATTCTTGTGTAAAATTGTGTTTTTAATTTATATGCTTTTCCAATTCATGTTAGTATTTGATTTCCATGCTTAATGCTTGATGTGAATTGTTCCCATGCTTGATTTGTGATTCTTAAGGTGTTGGGAAACATCTTTAGAATCTAGATTTGAAATTAAATACCTAATGGATTCTTGTATATAGGAATAGAACTTAGTTCATTAATAATCTTAGATTCTTGAAACTAATGCATGATTTCACTTGTTGAGGATTCAAGGAATTGAAATTTGATGAGTGATCATACGCTCAAAGGCTCTAGGAATAAGATTTGAGTATTCTTGTGAATTGATTTTAACATGAATATGGAATTGGGATAATTTAGAATGCATGAGAATGAAATGGTTGAAGTCTAATCTTAACAAATTGTAAATACACTATGTTAATTTCTTATTGCACACCAACTGTTTGATAAAAATACAAAAAAGAGTTTCCATTGTGTTTGTGTGAACTTTGTGTCTAATTGAGTCGTGAATTGGGAGAGTTGTCATGCATTGCACAAGTCCCTTGGGAGAAAACGATAAAATACTTATTACTTGCTATGTGCGACCAATGCACTTGCCGTGTTCATTTTTCACTAACAAGTTTTTGGCACCATTGCCGGGGACTTGTGTTACAACACAAGGTGATTTTAGCATTATTGTTGTTTATTTCTTTTTCTTGTGCTTTCTTTTATGCAGTTTATTTGTTGATATTTATGCTTTCCATTAATTTGGTTTGTGGTTAATGCTTTTCTCAGGGTACGCCTTATTGCATGATGTAGTTGTTGGAAGGTCCTAGGAATGTGATTTCAACAACCGAACTAACCAAATTAAATCAAATATGGCAAGTCGCCAGGGATGGGATTGTGTGTTTAGCCCACATTGTTCTAGTTCTTAATGCAAGTCTTGATGCATGCTTAGGCCAAGGGATTGGTTAAGATGTGTCAGGCTTAGATAGGCACAACAAGAGGAATTTGAGTGTTTTTACCTTAAAGAACGGGGAAAGTAGTATTCATCACCTTTTGAGAGTATTAGGTGATCTTACAACAAGAGGGATCTGAGTAAGGTTACTTGGAAAATATTTTTTAATCATTCTGCATATTGGAATTGTTGTTTGGTTAGTGTGCTTATGTTTATGTTTTGCATTTTTCTTTTCTTCTTGTGATTTTTATGTCTCCTTGTCTTTATGTTTTTCAATTATCAATTCTCAAATATTGACTTTTATAAAAATGTGGACTAACCAGTTTGTTTGAGTATCTTTTGTGTTCTTGTGAGTGTTAAGTATCTTTTCACTAACAATAACCCTCTTTAGATTTTTCCTTATTGGGCAAATTAAATCCTTTAGGGATTTTCATGTAGGTTGTAACATCATCCATTAGATGTAAATGCATACCTTGTTGTGCAACTAGGATAATCAAATATTTTAATGTCGTTGCATCCAATACTAGTGAATATGTCTTTTCATAAATAAATACTTGGTTTTGTGAAAAACCTTGAGCAATCAACTATGCTTTATATCTAACAATTTCATCATTCTTTTTTTTTTGCGCAAAAATTCATATGTACACAACCGGTTTCACTCCTTTAGGTGTGCGAACTATAGGTCCAAAAACCTTTTGTTTAGCAAGCAAATATAATTATGCTTCTTTGCATATTTTTATTTTGGTCAATCATTTCTTTGTTGACAATCTTCAATGATCATTGGTTATTGATCCTCATTGTCATTCATAACATTCATCGCTATATTATATGTAAAAGTTTCGTCAATGTTGACTTCATTTTGGTTCCATATTATATGATTCATGACATAATTTATTGAGATCTCATCTTTTACTAAAATTTGAGGTACTTGAGGTTCTTCTGGAATTGAATCATTAATTATGTCAAATGAATCTTTTGAGATTTTCACCTTTCCGATTAGGTCATCTTTCATTTTAGCTTATTTTCTCATTCGAGAGTTTTTATCTTTGGAGCCAATAGGCTTACCACACTTCAAGCGTATCTTTGGAACCAATAGATCTACCACGCCTCAAGCGTGTTATAAATTAATGTCAAATATATTCGCAGCATTAACAACTGGTATATATGATTTGATTACCCTTTTTTGTCAATAAGAACATCTAATAATTGATTGACTAATTTTGTAAATGAATTATCTTTTGAACTTCCAATTCACATTCTTTTATACGAGGATCAAGATAAGATAATTATAATTCATTCCAACCAATATCCTTTTTCAATTGTTTTCTTTCTTCCCCTAATGTTGGAAAAACTTATTCATCAAAGTGACAATCGAAAAGTCGAACTATAAATATTAGGTTACTGACCAAAAACCAATTGCATAATAGCGTATGTGTGATAACTTGTTGGCTTGATGCGAATCAATAATGTAACTTGCAAAATTTCATATCACCAAGTATCCATTGGAAGATTAGCTCACATAAGTAATGACCTTGCAACCAATTTTAGACGTTTTAGTAATGATTGCGCAAGTATATTTTGAGTATGAACATGTGTCATTGGATGTTCAACTTCAATTTCAATTGATATACAATACTCATGAAAAGCATGAGATGTAATTTCACCAATATTATCAAAACATATTTTCTTAATCAGATAATCTAGGAAGTGAGTTTTTAACTGTGCTAATAACTTTGCAAATGCCTGATTGTGAGTTGATAATAAACAAATATGTGACCATCTAGTTGATGCATCAATTAAAACCCTGAAATATCTAAATGATCAACATGGTGGGTTTATTGGACCACAAATATCACCTTGTATCCATTCTGAAAATGAGATTGACTCATTTCTAATTTTTCTGGTGTTGGTCTTATTATTAATTTTCCTTTGTTAACATATAGTACATGAGAACTCATTGGTTTGAAGATGTTTTTTTAATCTTAAGTGGGTGTCCACATGAATTTTTCAACCTTTTTTTCGCATCATAATAGATCCAGGATGACCCAATTGATCATGTCAAACAAGGAATTCATTTTGATTCGTAAACTTCTAGTTTACCATGATATGCATTTTAATTGTACTAATATATGGGTAGTACAAATCATCCAACTAATCATGCCAAACAAGACATTCATTTTGATTCGTAAACTTCTATGCATTTCAATTGTACTAATATATGTGTAGTACAAACCATAAGAGAAGGTTGGTAATTTCTCCAATACACTTTTTTTTCAACTCAATCATAGAGATATAAAGATATTTTATATTTTTTCATTGTTTGTCTTGATGTGATATCCATTTAGACAAATATCCTTGAAACTTCGTGGTAGAAGTATAATAGCTCTTCCGGAGCCTTCAAATGTATTTGTAGTACTATAAATAATACTAACATTGATGTCTCACATTACCAAACAAGAGACAAATTTATTACTCTTGAGAATTGTACGAGTTGGTGCACTATCAATAAGATACATACCCTCATCATTGGTGTTAGTGCTAACATTCATTCTTCATATAAACATAAATATCAATATGAGAAAATCTTATTTTTTAACACTCTTATCACTAATGAGGTGATCAATGCTTCCATTTGGTTTAGCAAAGAAAATAACAATATCAAGAGGAGTAGCATCCATATGGCCATAATCAAAATCACCATCTTCATAAGCAAAGTGTGTTTCTATGTTCTTCTCATTATTTTTTAAGATGCTTTGGTGTACAACAAGTACAACTCAAATGATCTTTACCACTGTAATAATAACTTATATTCTCATCTTATTTGCCATTATTTTCACACTATTGTTCAATTTCTACTGATAAAATGTCTTTTTGAAATTTTCTTTATGACCATGTCCACAATCATGATCCCTTGACCACAACCACAACCAAGGCCACGATTATGACCATGAAAATATTAATCAGAAATATTGTTCCATTCACTTGAGAATGAAGCATAACCAATTGGGCGGATCTCATGATTTTTCGCAGTCATTCAAAGCCATGAAATAAATTTAGAATATTTGTGAAATCTCTTTTCACAATATTGTTGTTGCAAAAGCAAATTAGTTGCTCTAATGCTTTGTTTCTTTCTTTAATGGTATCACCAAGATCCATTGCATCTAAATGTGTTTCAACATATAATATCCAATATAAGTAATTCTTCCTTAGAATATTGTACTAGACCTAGGCGATCCTGGGTAACTACTTGGCCTAAACCGCCTATGTCTAGCTCAATTATAAAAAGACGGTCAACTAAACAAGACAACACACATGGCAGCTCGGGCCGCCTACACCAAAGAATAGCGCATAAGAAAGAACCGTTAATCCCAAACTTAGAAAAATTGCAGCAAGGCCTCCAGTGTCAACTCGCTAACATAGGACTTGGGCTTGGCTCAGGCCCATCCAGAACCTGAATATTGTCCCAACGCAACGAAGGGGCCCAACCCCTAAGAAGGGACAGACATAATTAATGACTCTATAAATACACGTGAACCCCAACAATTAAGAGGTACGCTTTCATTAATTCACTAATATGAGATTTGATTATTGTGAGCCTTTGCTGACTTGATCGTCAGAGCCCTTTTCGCAGGTAACCCCTTAAGGGTCCAGACCGCCAACATTAGGAGAAGGCACATCCAAGCCAAGGAACAACCAGTCCGAGAAGTCAGTGATTGAGGTTAGATGTGATTTGTGCTCCTTAACATTTTGTTATTGTTTCCGCAAGAACAAATATCAAGGATCACAAATTCAAATTTTGCAACGTTTGACGTGTTTGGAATTAACACATAAAATAATAATAATAATATTAATAGTAATCACCATCTTAATAAAATAATAATAATAATAATAAGACGAAGATAAAAATTGATAAAGTCAAATAATTCTTATCACAAGAATAAGAATATAAGATAAAATTATAAATGAGGAAATGATTAGAAAGAGCCTAGATTGAGACACGTAGAGCATTGTCGTTAGAGAGAAAAAATGCTTCCACAAGCGTTTAGTTGGTTGGAGCATCATGTTGATAATGTGTTATAAAATAAAGCTAATAATATAGAGAAAAATAGAAGGAAAAATAGAGAATGAGAGAATGGCGAACAAATTTTCTATGTGTCTTATTATTAGGGATGTCAACGGGGCGGGTAGGGTATGGGTAGTAGATCTCCCGTATGCTACCGCTAGATAAATATTTGCCTCGTACCCGTACTCATATCTGCCTGGCATCTGTTATGCGGGTACTCGCATAATTTTTTAATATCCACGAATATCCATGAGGACCCATGAGTATTTACAAAAAAATAAAAATAAATATTTAGCAACATATTTTAATCATAAATTCAAATAAAATACAATACATAACAATCATAAATTTTAAACAAAGTCCAAATAACCCATTTAAATAGTGTTGAATAACAATTTACAAAGAAATGAAAATTTTTTAAAACTAATTGATAAAAAAAATAACTCATTCAAAATTAATATGTTAATATTTTAATCATGTTTTTTATTTTTTTAATTTAAATTAGAGTATAGTGGTTACAAGTATCCACAAGTACGGATACTATGATACCCGTATCAGCCCCGTTAACATGCGAGTATTAAAAATATTTGTACCCGTTACCCGCAGGTATTCATTTTCAATATTTATTTCCTACATGTTTTGGGTTTTATCCACGGATACTCACGGGTACAAATTTTTTTGACATCCCCTACTTATTACTAATAGGAAAAGTCCTATTTATAGATGTAACATATAACCCATAAAGGATACAAATCAAATAGTTAATACAAATATTTAGGTTAAAATACTCTGTGGTCTTCGTTTTTGTACTAAAATCTCAATTTGGTCTTCATATTTTTATTAGTCTCAATTAGGTCCACATTTTTATAAATGAGTAACAAGTAGGTCCTTTTCGTTAGTAGGGAACTAACACCATTAAGTAGGTGCCACGTGTCTGCTCGTTTATTTGATTTTTTAATTTTTTTTTAATTTTTAATTTTTTTTAAAAATTTTGTTTAAAAAATATTTATGACATGTGTCACGTCTATAATGTGCGACATGTCAATCTAATATGGTGACACGTGTCAAGTTATTATATGAATCTTAATTTGGTCCTCATATTTGTTAATTTCATTTGATCTTAGTCCCAAATTTTTTTAAAAATTTTTAATTTCATGCACTCCAATTTTAGACCAAATTTTAATAAAATTAAGTTTATTTAATATTAAAATTTTAAATATATTTATTAATTTTTTTAAAACTGTTTCAAAATTTGACATTTGAATTTATAAAATTGTTATTTTTAAGTCAACTCTAAGATTTGTATAGAAACTGTTGATATATAATGTTATACAAATATTTCGAATATAAATTTATCAATCTATATATTTATAATTTTAAAATAAAATTTAAATTAAGTTTAATGTAAAATATAAATTTAAATAAAATTAATATTGTAAGGCCTGATTTATTTTTAAATGGGCCTAACGCTGGCCCATAGGGTGTCCAAAGCCCCTAAAGAAGCCTATCACTCTCATTCTGCAATCACTTGCAAAAACATTCACCTTACTCTCTTCTTTTCTCTTAACAAAAGCTCTGCTAGGGTTTGAGTGATTTCTCCCTTATCCTCTTCGTTGAATGCTTCCTTTGGGTAAGTTAGACTACACTCTTTTCTTCTTTTCCGTTCCTGTTGTTCAGTTTTAGTTTCGGGCCATTCTTGCTCCTATGTTCGTGCTCTACAGTAGTTGAGTTTGTTCTCGGAGCTGAGGTGCCTCTACTATCGTGTCTAAGTCCCCCCTCAAGTTCAGCTCTTCCAAAAAGGTAAGGGAAGCTAGGGTTTCACATTTTTAATGTATATTGTATGTTTTTCAACTCTGTTTTGTATTTTTGGTAATTTTCTGATGTTTAGCATGATATGAATCGGTACTGTGCTTTCCTCTGGATGAATCTGTATGTTGACATGCGTCAACAGTGGAGGAAATCTGATATTCACGCCTAAGCGAGTGAGTCTCGCCTAAGCGAGAGTATCAGAAGCTCTCCCAAGTGCTTGCGCAAGCTGTCGCTCAGGCGACGAGCTCCAGTTTTGAGCGAGAAGCCATCTCGCTCAGGCGAGGAGGTCTTGCCTGAGCAAGAAAATGCGAGAGGACCACTATTCCTCTTTTCGAGCTCTCTCCTAGGCGAAAGGAGCTCACTTGAGCGAGAGAACCCTCTCGCCTACGCGAGGCCTTTTAGCCTGAGCGAGAATTAGGCGAGAATGTGATCAGGTGCTGTTTTCTTCTCTGTTCTTGAGTGATGGTCACATGTTTGGTTGGATTACTATGTTAAAGTATGAATAGAGTGATTTTGCATGTATTGAATGGTTGTTGGGCTGAAATTGATGAGTTTGGTATGATAATGGTATGGAACATGAATGGATGGTTGATTATAAATGTTGACATGGAATTGGTATGCATGATAAATTTATGCTTGGTTGGTGAGACATGATTTTTGTGTGGTTTATGACGTAATTCCATGAATCTCTAGGTGAGATCTCATGGTGGTGCCTCATTGGTCAGAACGTAATTACACGATGGTTTCGTGGTGGTGCCTCATTGGCCAGGACGTAATTCCATGGCCCTTGTTAGTGGGAGCTCATGGTGGTGCCTCATGATTAAGACGTAATTCCATAAAAGTTCGTGGTGATGCCTCATTATATAATTTAGAAAGGATTCAAGTAAGGACTGCATCATGACACTTTAAAGAGTCAGTTAGTCTCACGTAGAGCGTACTGACTCAAGTGGTGAGAGTAGCAGGAGGCCCTAGACTTTGGCAGGATAATGGCCTTAGAAGTTTGAAGGCTAACCTTGTGAGTGGTAGGGTGAAACCCATTGGCAATTGGCTCTGTAGAGCAGTAGAGGCCACCACAAGTCCAAACATCTAGTGAATCCAACTGATTACATGTATCCGGATAATTGTGTCTTGAGTCTTAGTGTTTTGCTTGTCAGTCATTATATGCCTGGGTGGATTTATGTACGCTTGACTTTTTAATTGTATATTCAATCGCATGATAAAAACCTTTTTACTCTAGCTTACCCTTTCTTCTTGTTTATATGTTATATGTGTGGTTTTCTCGTTTTGCGATGATCATCAATTTATTGATGTGAGCAGATGCGAGAACCTCTCATGGTCATCAAGGTGATGGAGATTTCGCTGCTTAGTTCGTCTAGGGTCAAATCCCGCTTATCTTCAAGTTTTCTTTTAGGGCGGTAGCCCTTTTATTATCTTTCTCTTTGAGCATTTATTTTGAATGGTATTAAACTTCTTTCTTATATTGTTATTGCCATCGTGGTGTGCCTTGATTTCTTTCCTAGTTTATTCTGGATAATTGTAAGGAATGACATTAAACTCCATGACTTTTCTCTTTATATTATTATATGTGACGTTTCATTTAATTAAGGTTATTATTTAAATGGGATGTTACATTTATGGTATCAAAGCGGTCATTCCTTAGAGTTTGTGGACTTGTGTGTCTGCTTAGCTTTTGTTGTGTCTTCCTACTGTCATTAGCTGAGTTTCTTGTTTGATGAAGTCTAACTAATGGTTTTCTTGTGTGCCTAGTGATATGGCACCTCCTCGTAGAAATCCTCAATCTTCTTAGGGTGATATACCATATATCGCAAGGGCGATATAAGCTATGGTGGCAGCCATGACTCATTAGAGTAATGCGATGATGCAACAACATGAGGCGTCGATGCAGTGCCATGCAACATCATTGGAGCAGCAACAATTGGTGATGCAGTAGATGTAGGCTACAAGAGTGGCTGCAGAGGATGCCTATAGGCAGCACATAGAGGCCCTCCGATAGCTAGAAGAGAACAGGACAGTTGCCCCTGTCTACGGCCCTAAGCCTAGACCTCCAGTCCGGGAGTGGAGTTTGGAGGACTTTCTGAAGCACCACCCGGTGAAGTTTAACAGCAAGACCAGTCCTGATGTCACAAATTAATGGCTGAAGGATATGGAGAGAATCTTCGATGCGAAGATGTGTCACTAGAGAACAAGCTGGCATTTGCGGTGTACATGCTCACCAGTGACACAGAGTATTGATGGATCAACATGAAATCCATCATGGAAGAGAGGGAGGAGCCAGTCACGTGGAAGGCCTTTAGAGGAAAGTTCCTCTCTAAATATTTTCCAGACAGCGTCTGATACGCTAAGGAGGTGGAGTTCCTCCAGTTGACTCAGGAAAGCAAGTCAGTAGTAAAGTATGCAACGAGGTTTAAACACCTCAGTCGTTTCTATACCATGCCACTTGACGAGGAGTGGCATTGCAGAAAGTTTGAGAATGGTCTAAAGGAAGACATCTGTTTGATGGTTGCCACACTGTCCATCAAGGATTTCGCAGCCTTGGTGGAGAAGGTCAGAGTTGTAGAGAAGATGAAAGTTGAGGTGGAAGTTCAATGCCTACAGCACTAGAGGATCGCTGGACCGTCAAGGTCCAAACCAATGCATGAAGAGAGGAGGAAACCGTATGATAGGCCTTAGCCTCAATCTTAGGGGCCTAGGGGTTTTCCTTCACAGTAGAACAGAGTACAATGCTTCTAGTGTGGAGGTCCTCATCTGAGGAGTGTTTGCCCTCAACTAGAAGGCTTCGGGAGGTGTAATAATTATGGCAAGGAAGGCCACTTTGGCAAGGACTGCCCCACTCTTGCTAGGGCGATGACACATGCCTTAGTTTAAACTTCGGCTCAGAACCAACAGAGGAATAGAGGCAACAGGGCTCAGGCAGTAGGCCGAGTATACGCCATGATTGGAGTTGAGGCAGCTAGTTCAGGTAACCTTGTTATGGGTCTTTGTGTGATAGCTGGAGTGAATTATTGTGTGTTGTATGACTTTGGAGCGACACACTCATTTGTGTCAGAAGCTTGTGTGAAGAAGTTAGGTCTGTCGGTGTTTGAGCTGCAATGTGATCTTGTGGTATCTACACGGGCGTCGAGTATGGTCAGGACATTGTCCTTGTGTGCTAGATGTCCAGTGGAGGTAGAGGGATGCGTATACAAAGTAAATCTAATATGTCTACCTCTACAAGAGTTGGAGGTGATCTTCGGGATGGATTTGCTCTTTGCCAATTACATTCTTATAGATTACCGAGAGAAAAGGCTATTTTTTCCCAACTCAAAGGAGCTTGAGTTGGTATCGTCTCAAGGGGTCATGAAGGAGATACAAGATGGCGCGCAGTGCTTCATAATTTTCACTCATCTAGAGGTGGAGAAAAAGGAAGGGAAGTTTGTTATACTGCTAGTGTACGAGTTTGAGGATGTGTTCCTGGAGGAAGTACCAGGATTGTCTCCCAGTAGAGAAGTTGAGTTCTCTATTGATCTGGTACCAGTAACCGATCTAGTGTCGATGACTCCATATCGTGTGGCTCCGACAGAGTTGGTAGAACTCCAGAATCAGATAGAGGAGCTATTGGGAAAACAATTCATATGACCCAGTACTTCCGCCTTGAGGAGCACCAATGTTGTTGGTGAAGAAGAAGGATGGGAGTTCACGTCTGTGTGTGGACTATAGACAGTTAAATAAGATGACAATCAAGAATAAGTATCCCTTCCCGAGAATAAACGACTTGATGGATCAGTTGCATGAGGCGTCGATGTTCTCAAAGATTGATTTACGGTCGAGGTACCACCAGATCTTGGTGAAGGCGAATGATGTACAAAAGACAGCCTTTAGATCCCGATATGGACATTACGAGTATGTGGTTATGCCTTTTGGTGTGACCAATGTTTCAGTTGTGTTTATAGACTACATGAACAGGATCTTTAGGCCATTCTTAGATAAATTTTTTGTAGTTTTCATAGACGACATACTCATATATTCCAGGACTCATGAGGAACACGTCGAGCACCTGAGACTGGTGCTTGGTATTTTGAGAGAGAAGCAATTGTATGCTAAATTGTCCAAGTGTGAATTCTGGATGGATGAAGTGCAATTCTTGGGACATGTGATATGTGAACAGGGTATAGTAGTGGATCCACCAAAGGTTAAGGCAATGGTAAAATGGGAGAGTCCCAAGTCGGCAATAAAGATCAGAAGCTTTGTGGGTTTGATGAGCTACTATAGGAGATTCATAGACGGATGCTTCAAGATAGTGGCGCCTCTAACACAGCTTACCCGGAAGGACCAACCTTTTATTTGGACGGATAAGTGTGAGGAAAGCTTTCAAGAGCTTAAGCGAAGGTTGACGAGTGCTTAAATACTTGTGACCCCTGATGTTGGTAAACCCTTTGAGGTTTACTATGATGCCTCTCATCTAGGGCTGGGTTGTGTGTTGATGCAAGAGAAGAAGGTGGTGGCGTATGCTTCAAGGCAACTTAAGGTGCATGAGAGAAACTACCCTACTCATAACCTAGAGTTGGCAGCTATAATGTTTGCCTTAAAGATTTGGAGGCACTATCTGTATGGTGCTCAGTTTCGTGTATTCAGTGATCAAAAGAGCCTCAAATACTTGTTTGATCACAAGGAGCTGAACATGAGACAAAGGAGGTGGATGGAATTCTTGAAGAACTATGATTTTGAACTCTTATACCACTCGGGGAAGGGGAATGTGGTCGCAAATGCTTTGAGTAGGAAGATAGTGCATACTGCACACCTTATGATCAAGGAGGTAGAGCTACTAGAGAAATTCAGAGACATGAAGCTGCAAGTTGAATTAGAATATGAGTTCGTTAGATGTAGTACTCTGACTATATCTAGTGACTTCTTGAACTTAGTCATAGAAAGGCAGTTAGTAGATGCTAGTCTGGCAAGAGTGAGAGAACAACTTGGATCAGATGAAGTGAAGGATTTTGCCTTGGGTAGTGATGGTGTACTGAGATTCTAGGGTAGGGTTTGTGTACCCGATGATACTGAGGTGAAAAGGTTAATCCTTGAGGGAGGGCATAAGAGTCGTCCTAGCTTGCATCCTGGTATGACTAAGATGTACCAAAATCTCAAGGAGACCTTCTGGTGACAAGGTATGAAGAAGGATATGGCACAATTTGTATCTACTTGTTTGACTTGTCAAAAGGCAAAAGTTGAGCATCAGAGATCTGGTGGAATTCTGCAGCCCTTGGACATACCAGTATGGAAATAGGATAGCATAGCTATGGACTTTGTGACCCATTTGCCACAAACCTTTAGAGGCCATGATGCGATTTGGGTTGTAGTGGACCGATTGACCAAGCGTGCTCATCTCTTGGCAATGAATTTAAGGATGTCCATGGCCAAGTTGGCTCAATTATACATTAAGGAGATTGTGAGGTTACATGGAGTACCGTCGATCATAGTCTCAGATAGAGATCCGCGGTTCACTTCATGATTTTGGCTGACGCTACAAAGTGCTTTGGGTAGCAAGTTGACTATGAGTTCAGCTTATCATCCCTAGACTGATGGCCAGTCAGAGAGAACGATTTAGTCGCTTGAGGATCTATTCAGGACATGCGTGCTGGATCATTTGGATGGTTGGGATGAAATTTTGCCCTTGAAGAATTTACCTACAACAATAGTTTTCATGCAAGCATCGGCATGGCGCCATATGAAGCTCTTTATGGCAAGAAGTGTAGGACTCCTCTGTGTTGGTATCAAGATGGAGAAGCAATGCTAGTTGGACCAGAGTTACTGGAACAAACTACAAAGAAAGTGAGAATGGTGAGAGATAGGATGCAGGCTTCTCAGAGTAGACAGAAGGCTTATGCAGACCGAAGAAGAAAACCCTTGGAATTTGCAGTTGGAGATCATGTGTTCTTGAGGGTGACCCGAACCATTGGTGTGGGAAGGGCTCTTCGCTCGAGGAAGCTCTCGCCTAAGTTCCTTGGCCATTATCAAATCTCGAGGATGATTGGGCCTGTGGCTTATGAGATTGCTTTGCCTCCTTAGTTGGAAAATCTTCATCTAGTATTCCATGTGTCATAGTTGAGGAAGTATGTATTTGATCCGTCTCAAGTGTTGGAAGCCGAAGATGTACAAATCAGGGAGGATCTCACGATGGACATGTTGCTTTGGAGGATAGCCGAGTTGAGGAACGTAGGGGAAAATCAGTCAGTCTTGTCAAAGTCATTTGGGATCGGAGGACAGGTGACTCTACTTGGGAGTTAGAGGAGAATATGAGGAAGTCACATTCGCATCTGTTCTCTTGGTAAGTCTTCATTTTTGAGGTCAAAAATTTTTGTTGTTGGGGAGAATATAAGGCCTACTTTATTTTTTTGCCCTAATTTTTAAGGGCCTATCCTAACCAGATGGGCCTAAGGTTGGCCTATAGGGTGCCCAAAGCCTCTAAAGCAACCCAACACTCTCATTCTACAATCACTTGAAAAAACAACCACCTTACTCTCTTCCTTTCTCTCAACAAAAGCTTTGCTAGGGTTTGAGTGAGCTCTCCCTTGTCCTCTTCATTGAACACTTCCTTTGGGTAAGTTAGACTCCACTCTTCTCTTCTTTTCCATTCCTGGTTTTCGGTTTCAGTTTCGAGCCATTCTTATAGGCTCATTCTTGCTCCTATGTTCGTGCTTGAGTTCATTCTTGGAGTTGAGGTGCCTCTACTATCGTGTCTAAAATCCCCTCAAGTTCAGCTCTACCAAAAAGGTAAGGGAAGCTAGGGTTTCACACTTTTAATGTATATTGTATGTTTTTCAACTTTGTTCCATGTTTTTGGTGATTTTATGATGTTTAGCATGATATGAATTTGTATTGTGCTTTGCTCTAGATGAATCTGTGTGTTTGCCTACGTGAACAATGGAGGAAATCTGATATTCTCGCCCAAACGAGTGAGTCTCGCCTAAGCGAGAGTATCAGAAACTCTCCCAAGTGCTTGTGCGAGCAGTCGCTCAAGCAACGAGCTCCAGTATTGAGCGAGAGGCCATATCGCTCAGGCGAGGAAATCTCGCCTAAGCGAGAAAATGCGAGAGCACCACTGTTCCTCTTTTCGAGTTCTCGCCTAGGCGAAAGGAGCTCGCCTGAGCGAGAGAACCCTCTCGCCTAAGCGAGGCCTTTTAGCTAAATGAGAATTGGGCGAGTGATGAGTGCATATTTTTGCCCTCATTCAGTGTTTAATTTTGGGTATTTAATTGAATTTATGTGCTTAAAGAGTGATTTAATTGATAATTATGATAATTAGGCTATTTGAGCATGTGTGATAAAAATGTCTTAGAAAGTGATTTTTAGCTGCATAAATATTTTTGGAGATTTTAACATTTGTTAATGCAGCTGAAGTTAAGATTAAGCTCATTCAAGGTGGGAAAATAAATTGATTGAAGTTACAAACCACCTTTTAATAAGGCTAAAATCAACAAGTTCTGGAAAAATCACTTTTGTACCCCATACATTACTTATACACTCCCTCTTTTTAAATAGGTCTCACCAAAAACCTATTTTGCACTCCCTAATATGTCTATTTACACCCCTCCTACCACTTAAACCCAACTCACTCAGATCATGCCATGTGGTAATCCTCACCTTTCAAATCAGGCCAACCATATGCTAACACGTGGCAACAATCCTTGCACTAACAAGCTGTCCATGGAAGGTTGCCACGTCATTATCTTCAACCCTAGCCTCTTCTCCTAGAAACCCTAGCAGCCATGGCCAGCAGCACTCAGCCGCCACTCTCGCCGTCAACTCGCTGGCAGCCACTGCGACAATCACTTGCACGTTAAATTTGCACCAGATCTACGCAAGCATTGATGAAAAACGCTGTAGATATCGAGCTCCATGCAAAACGGGAAGCACCCATGGCAGCACCACCGTCGTCGTAGTAGACGCAGCCACCACCATGGAAAATGCGAGCCAGAACCACTGCAGCGTTGAATCCGAGCCAGAACCTGCACCATCCTCATCTCCACGGTGCAAGCAGCCCTCTACCACCGCGCCTTCGTTGGAGAAGACGACCACCGCGCCGTACGCTGTTGGAGCAACTACAAGCATTTGTGAAACCCTAATTTGGGAGAGAGAAGGAGCTGCCACATGTCATCCTCTCAATGGACACTGAATGGTCAAAGTTTGTCAAATCTAGTCAAAGTTGGTCATAAAGTCACAGACTGGTCAAAGGAAAGGGGTTTAACTGCAAATATTGATATATTTTATGTTCTGCAAAATTGGACTACAAAATTAAAAATGGGCTATTTAGAAAATTAATACAAATATTATTTGGTGATAATTTATCATATATCTTTAAATAATTAATTTATTTAATTATATCATAAATTATTGACCAACTATATTTGTTAAATAGTCTATATCTCTCCAAATATCTTTGAATATTTATCTTTATCTTTATTTTAAAAGATATTTGAGAGGTTTTAGCAACAGAAAAGCCCAGTCCAATTCCTATATAAAGAGACCAAGGGAGAAGTAGAAAAACAAACACGGGACTTTGGAGTTTTGGAACTCTTAGGGGTGCCTAATTTCGTTTCCTTTTTCTCTCTTTTCTTCTCTCTATTCTTCTTTTTATTTTGTATTCAATGGATTGCTAAACTTCTTGGGTTGATTCCATTGTAATTTCTTAATTGGATTCTGAGGTTAGATCAATTAATTTCTTTGTTCTTTTTATTATTGTTGAGGTTTTAATTCATCTATGTCTTTTATCTT
>Ga0214545_1006952_pt1 | contig 19333 bp, 14 predicted proteins | sample CNSS4metaG_FD_160064 | JGI IMG/M metagenome (GOLD analysis project Ga0214545, IMG submission 160064) | Root nodule microbial communities from cowpea collected in UCLA plant growth center, Los Angeles, California, USA - CNSS4 | ecosystem: Host-associated > Plants > Roots > Nodule | place: USA...
ATATCAGTTAAAAAAATGAAGCCGCGGACAAAAGTGACGACTTTTGTTATAAAATACAAGATCGTGTTAGCGAAATACAACTTCATATTTTTATAAACTATAGTCGTATTTAAATATAAGATTTTACCATTTACGTACTTTTCTAAAATATGCCCATATTGGCAATTTTTATACAAAAATTATACTATTTTCATAAAAAAACCAATAATTTGTTTTAGAATAATATTCCATTTTAAATAAACATATCGAAGACCTTAACAAAAAAACAACAGTGAGTGGACATCAAGACTAAGAAAACCGTTATTAAGTTTTTATTCAAGTTAAATTGAGATGGAGTTAAATAACATAACCTTTTACTTAAAATAATTTTCTTCAAAAAAAACAAATTTCCTGTAATGATGTGTATAATGATTCGTGTTATATAAATGAAAAAAAATATAATAAATTTATAAATTGCACAAAAGATAAGAAATTTATTTATATTGATACATTAAAAATAGATTATGAAACTAAAAATGTATTTACATCATTCACTCTCATTGTCTTATGTATATCAAGGGAATATGATAAAAAAGTCTTAGAATAATAGTCAATTTAAAAAAAAAAAATCCCAAAGACCTCCGGTTTGTGAATAGAAATACTATAAATTTTGATTAAGATATATTTTGAATGACTCAAATTATATTAAAATATATATATAAATAAAATATAATTTTATATATATATATATATATATATATATATATATATATATATATATATATATATATATATATTAATTGATTTCTGATTTCAATTTTAATTAATGTAAATTTCATGATATTATAAACATTTATATGTAATTTGACAGTTAAAAGAAATTAAAAAATGGTGGTCTCTCGGGTATGTTTATAAAAAAAGTATATATGAACCAGAAAACAACAAAAAAATGCTATAAAGTAAATAGTTGTTTTGGAGTTGCAACCATAAATTAACATGTCTTTTTGGTATGAAGGACTTGGTTGGGTAGTTAGGTGTATGATAAGGGTTTGCATTTTGTCTACAAAAAATTTATAGAGTTTGTAGTTTGATTCACAAAATATTACACAGCAAGATTTGCAGTTTTATTCACAAAAAGTCATAGAATAAGAATTTGCAGAGTTGTCACAAAAAAATTTATGAGAAAAGTTTGCAAGTTTATCTACACAAATTTGTAAGAAGGTTTGCGGTTTTTGTTAGAAAAATTGCATGTTGAATACTAATATTTTTTGTTAAGTATTGTAAGTCTTTAACAGTAGTATAGTTGAGTTTCTGATCTAAAATATGTTATGTCTTTAGAGAGAGGTTAGTCTTGATCATATTTTTTGTGTTAAGTGACTTTGTTAATACATTTATAGTTGGATCTAACTTGTCGATGTGATATTGGTGATGGATTTCACCTCAAATGTCGATTAGTTTTCGTATGAAAATTGCCAACAAGTCTTGATAGAGGGAAGATATGTTTTTAAGATGTATATTCATTAAAGTCTCATGTGGCGAGTAATATTAAGAAGATAATAACATAAAATTTTACAAATTTGTTTGCAAATATAGTATAAAAACAAAAAGTATTTGCAGTTTTTTGTCTAAAAAATTTGTACGAAAAAGTAATGTACTTTTATTTAAATTTTTGCTCCTATTTATAAATTTCCGCTTTAAGAAGTTATTTTCCTGTTGCATCATTCCTAACGAAAAATGCCAAAAAAATTAAAATAGAGAGAAGAGTTCTAAAACAATCTATAATGGATAAAGAAGTTAAACTTCGTCTTATTTTATTTATTTTACTTCTCTTTGTTAAGATCCTTAGATTTATTTATTTTTGTTCTTAAACTTCAATCCCAACAAATATAAAAATATAATTCTTTTTAGCACCACTTAGGCTACCTTCAAATCATAAACGATTAATACATTTTAAATTAAAAAAAAAAAACCAACAATGGAATTAGATCTAATTTTCAGATACGCTTTATATTTTATATTTGTTTTTTCTCATGCAAATCTTGATCACACAATCGTAAAAGTAACAAAATATTAATGTAAAACTCAAGTTTTAATACGAATATATCATGTTTTTTACCCAGCTCCATTTGGTGCAGAATTACATAAAGATTATGAGAATTAACCGGTTTTAAATTTATGACGAGTCATTGGATAAGTAGTGTGTTAACCACGCGAATCAGTTTATGCCTAAGCCGTGTGTCCTCCAGACGAGTTTCGATTTCAATATGAAAACTAGAAATCGCATTCTAAACTAGCCACCTTCAATTAGAAAATGAAATTCAAAATCATTATAGTGAATCACAATTTGTTTTTCTAGCATATACGAATTTAATTGCTTTTAAAATATGGTGAAATCTAAAATAAATTTAGTTACTTAAAAAACTTTGATAGATATAAAACGGTACGAAAGTAAGATAAAAAAAGATGAAAACTATAAATATGCTGCAAAACATCTTTAAAACTATACATACTTTAAAAAATTCAATATAAGTCTTACATAAAGTAAATTGGATATAATATTTTTGAAAAATATAATTTTATTTCTAAATGAAAAAAAAAACTAAATTTATTTTAATAACAAACTTTTTTAACTTTCAAAAGAAAAAAAAATGTTAATAATAAATTATTAGTTATTATTTTGGTAACATATAACTTTTAATTAGATTTTTCGATTCCAAAATTCAAAAATAAGATTAAATTGAAAAAAAAAAATTAACAAATAAAACACCATTGTTTAATTTAATAATAATATAACAAAACTTTGAGGTTAACTGATAATATTAATTTATTGTAAAAAAATTCATTAATTCCTAAGCCATATCGAGCGGAGAATTCTTAGTTCACGAGTTCTGAAGAGGGATTTATGTAAAGCAAGTCTTTTTGAATAATTTTATGCCCGTCTTCATTGGAAGAGAAGATGGTTTTATTTGTTGGAAAATATCATTTTTAAATTGCAAAAAAGCATTTAAAATCTAAAAGCATTTGCAAGCACCCTTGTTTTTTTCTATTAAAATCCTTACCCTTTTAAAAAAATCAATGCCACGATTTCTAATTTTATTTTTCAATTTGTTAGGAGGCAATAACTTCAGCATCAACAAATTCATATTGCAACGTATGACTTTCAAATTCTAAAGTTTTAATTAAAAATCGTTACAGTGCACACCACTTAGCACAATTCCAATTCCCATACATGACTTTCACTTTTCATAATCCAAACCAAAGAAGTTAACATGAAAACGATTCTTTTATTGAAATAGTATGACTGATATATGACTTATCCCTATAAATTTAAAACCCATTCTCTGTAATTTTTATGCAAATTTATATCTAACGAACGGCATATAAATCTTGCACTAAATATTACAAAGACCACACCCATAAGTTGGGTCAATATAAAAGAACACTAACCCTAGAAGAACCTAAAACCGTTGAACCTTCTCACCCTTTATCGTAGGATTTTCCTTAGAAATCGCTTCACGCCCCGCAGTTTTGAAGTCATAGGTGCACTGGTGCTTCTCCGGGTAACGGTGCACCCCGCAGAAGGTGGTCCCACACTTGCACACGAACCCGGTTAAACCCACTTTTCTGTTGCAACACCCACACCGATTCTTAGGTTTGGAAGGCTCAGCCGCGCACGGCGGCGACTGCTCCGCCGAAGAGGATGGCTTTGCCGCGTCAGGAAGCGCTGGAGGCGCGGAGAGACGTAAGAGAGAGTTTATTGCAGAAGGCGGCACCTGGACACAAAGTTGCTTGTAGCATTTAGAACAGAAGTTTCCGTTTTCGGGAGTGCCGAAGAAACCGCAGTTATTGGCGCAGAGTTTGGGCTCCGAAGTGGGGTAGCTGGCGCCGTAGTTCTGTTGAGAACCCATGTTTTTGGATCTATCGATTCTGTGGTTTTTCTCTGAAAGGATTATGTATTGTGAAAGCGTGGAGAACTGTGGCATATATAAAGAAGCTTTGCAATCTGATTAAAAGATTACGTCAATATCTGTAATCATATCTTATTTTGATTAATCAATCAATAAGTACCTCGCATATATGAAAAATAGAGGATACCATATTTAACTTGATTATAAAAATATAGGTCTGCTTTTAAATATATTTCTTTTAATTATTCCTTTGGAGGGAATCAGTTATCCCACATGTAATTCTATAAAAAAAATATTTTATCATTTTTGCTTAATTTGATATTTTATAAGTATTACCTTAGGATATTCTTCAAATATGAATTTTTTATTTTAATATTTTTAATTCGTTATGAAACTTATTAACAAAAATATTATAAAAGTAAAATATATTTAGTGATTATAAGCTAAAATAAGATAACTATTATATTATTTTATAATTGATTGTTTGGTGTCGAATATGATTCTTTTTTATCTATTATCTTTGTATGTGAAGAGTATTTCTGATCAGAAGGGAGTAGATTTGAAAAATAATACAGTAAATGAGATCAATTTTTCTCCTATTTTCATACTATCTTATCTCTATTATAACAATTATCTTGATTTCATTATTATTATTATTATTATTATTAACAGTACACATTTTTTAAATATGAATAATATTATATTAGTAATATTATTAAGTTAATATATAAAATAAATTTATATTTTATTAAAAATAAAATGAAATAAATAGAGAGAATAATTGTTGATAAATAAAAAAATTAATAAATAATTATATTATAAAGAGTATAATTGATATTATGAAATGTGGACAAAAAAAAAGAATCATGTTTATATATTGTTATAGATTATTATTATTATAATAATTATTATTATTATATTATTAATGCTAAGAGCTTTATCATTAGCATCATTACATATATTGTTATTGAATTTATATTATAATGAACACTAAATTGTATATATGTTCAATATTTATCTAATTTTTATCTTATAAATGTTATTTTAATATGGTTTATCCTATTAGATCATTAAACGACTATCTTAAATTTATATATTCAAATATTAATAATATAAATTATATTTAGTCATTGAAAAAATTATCTCTTAAATTTTGTGGTGATATCATTAAATATAATTAAATATTAAGTTAATTAAACTAATAAATGTTTAGGATATAAATAATTAATAATAGTATTAATTAAAATCAAACAATTTAACTAACTTTACTTAGAGAAAGAACTATAGTATTAGCGAGATCAGAGATAAACATCCTTTAATTCATATTCGTGTTCAAAAGGGTGTGTGAGAGAGAGGGATGAGTTATTAGGGACAATTATGGTAGGTTTAAAAATTATTAATAATTTTATAAAAGTAAATGCACCAAAATAATTAAAAAGAAGAAACATCTTCAAATATTTTAAAAAATTCTATTTATCCAATGTTGGCATTCTTTGTATATCTCACAAGGTATTTGAAGATAAGTAGGAAGGAAGAAAAAAAGTAATACCACTATACTCTCGTCTTCATTGCTATCTCTTATCTCTCTCAAATATTCTATCACTTCTTACTTTTCTTCTCAATTTTTTTCCTCTATTATTCATACATTTCATAAATTCACCATTGAGTAGCAAGAGAAATAAAGAACGTTTTAGTCTGATTTAATTTCAAAATAGAGTAAATTTGTATTTACTCTATTAAATCCTTCTTCTCTAGTTTTTATAGTGTTTTAGTCATAAATCTTGTCAGAGACAATTGAGAGAAGTGATTCTTTCAACTTAATCTACTTTAATATTCTTTTGAATTTCAACTTTTACACCTAGTCTTCAAAGGAGACAATAGTGTGTAGGGATGTCAAAAATATCCGTACCCGCGGATATCCGCGGATAAAACCCGCAATAGATAGGAAATGAATATTAAAAATGGATACCCGCTACCTGCAGGTACGGGTATTTTTAATACCCGCATGTTAACGGGGCGGGTACGGGTATCATAGTATCCGTACCCGTGGATACCCGTACCCGTTAAACTTTAATTCACACAAATATCCTTATATATATATATATATATATATATATATATATTAGTAAAAAACATTCTGATCTAATATTTTCTAAGCTGCACATTTTATCTTTTTTTTGTCTCCATTCTTTCGGCTTCAAATATTGGTATGTTGTCTTCTTCCAAGTACACTCCTTGACATTCTTTTCTTTCTCTTCTTTGAAATTGGGCATATACATCAAATCCTATATAGACAATGACATTTATGGTATGCTTGTTGTCAAATGATGGAATCAAAATAAGAATATTTGACACGTGACATTTGGAGGTTTATTATTTTATTATTTTTCGGGAATCAATCAGAGAAAGTGGACTTGTTGATCAAAACACTAATTAAAGAATTTCCATTGTGTTGAGCCATCATTTTATATTTATTTTTATAATTATTTAGACTTGTATGGACTTGAGTTTGTTTGAACTTTATTTAAAATTTATGACAGTGATGTATTTTATTTTATTTGAATTTATGATTAAATATTTATTTTTTAAATAATTTTGTAAATACCCGCGGATACCCGCGGATATGAAAAAAATAGACGGATACCCGCATAATGGATATCCGATGAATATGGGTATGGATACGAGGTGAATATTTATCCAGCGGGTAGGATATGGGGAGCTACTACCCGTACCCTACCCGCTCCGTTGACATTCCTAATAGTGTGTTTTAGGCCATAACAATTTAGCTTTGAGAATTAGTTATTCTAATTAGGTAAGGGAAGCTAGTAAGAATTTAGAATACTACTCTTTCAAATTTATGATGATGATAAGGCTCTAATAAGTGTTTGTGAGATTGACTCTGTTTGTATAGTGATTGAACTATTTTGATAAAACTAGAATTGGGTAAAAGTCTCGATCTAACTATCATGTATTGAATTAGTTAATTGGTAACATGCGAAAGAATTTGAATTAACGAATTGAGATGTTTAATAACATGATTGAATTATTATTGATGATTTGTTTATGTTGCAAATGGTGATATCTTTAATATTTTCGCTCAAGCGAATGATTTTCACTCAAGCAAAAATAGAACGGAAACCTAGCCTCACTCTATCTCAAATCTTCAGATTAAGCGAAAGAATTTTCATTCAAATGAAAATAAAACTGCAACTTAACCATATTATTGATCATAACTGAATAATAATAATAATTAATACATCTCATGATTATTTTATTATCTTTAGTCTTTATTAAAAGGTTAAAAAACTTGTAAACAGATATCCATTTTACATTGGAATACTTGTCTTCTGTAGATAGATTCTATAAATAAATTATGGGAGTTGTAATAATGCCTGTTTAAAAAAGACTATTTATTAAAAAAAAAAAAAAGAAGCACAGCATTCCTATAAGTACCCCCTTGAGTTAAAAATTCTCATAGAATCCGCAGTTTAATTGGTTATAAATGATTCCATACCCTTTATTTTACGTCTTGTTGAATGATGAGTGAGTTTTCAAGTTTTAATAGATTAAATTGTTTTTCAAAATTTATAAATGAAAGAAATTTACTGGTTTAAAAACATCAAAGGTTGGTCTTTGCAACTATAAGCTAATGTACCTTTTTTTTTCCTATTAAAAACTGAAATTCCAAATATTTAATATCATATATCCTTCCACTCTGGCTGCCAGGGATACTGGAATATGAATGGAGAAAATTAAGGGATATGAGTGAGATTGGAAATCACCAGTATATATAATTTCTAGAATCATCTCAGTGTCCGAAGTTTAACTCTTCAATGTTTAGTTCTCATCAAAACCAAAGAAAATACGACTGCAGAAAGAAATGAAAGAGAAAAAAAGAAGAAAAAGGAAATACTAATTATGTTTGGGTGCACTATTTATACGTGTTTTGCGTCTACACTCTTTTGGATATTGAATTTGAAATTTTTACTGGACTTTTTGTATTTTTTTTTATTTTTTGTACTTTTAAAAATATAATGATGAACAGTAATTTTGATGTTTTAAAATATATTAAAAAAAATTTAAATATTAACCTATTATATTTTAAAAGTTTGATATTTTAGAATATATTAAAAAAAAATTAATATTAATATTAGTATATTTAAAAAGTATAATAAAGAATATATTAAAGAATCTAAATTCATTTATTACATAATGCTTAACACATTTATACAAACGGTAAAGAAAAGGAAACATAAAAAGGAGTTGGGAGTATAGCTGGGAAAGGCCATGAGGAAAGGACAACTCTAAAGATCTATATTCAACATTCCGAAGTTTGAACACGAGACTGCTAAGGTGCCATGATTGATAGATAGCCTTTGTATAAATGTCTGTTGGCTAATCGGCATACGAGTAAAAGATGAAACAATTCATCTTTAAAGCTTTTCTTATATACAATATATTCATTGTTCGAATATATATCTCACAATTTTGCTATCTCGATAAAGATAGGCAAATACAATAATTGAGGATATAAAAATCTAAAGTAAAGATTTACTTCTTCTATTTGATTAAGGATGAAAGTCTACACTCATGTAGGGTACAGATTTCGGTTTAACTTAGAATCGAAATCTATTAAATTGAAGTGTATACTCATATCATATGTATAGGTTAATATCTTAATTTTTACAACTCGCAAAATGCTTTAGTGCATAGTAGTTAGAGTTGTCAAAACGGATAATTCGGTTTGATCCGACTCGACCCACCACAGATTGATGATTTAGTGAGTCAATCTAACCCAGCTCACTTTTTAGCGAGTCAAAAATATTTGAACCTGGCTCGGTCCACCACGGGTTGGTGGGTTAAACGGGTTGGCTCACGGGTTTACTTAATTAAAAAAATGTTATTTTTTTATTTTTTTCAGTCAAAATTAAATTGTAATTCTAATTAAAATCTAAATAAACTTTAATACAATCCAAATACAAACCAAAATAAAAAAAATACAAATTATTTATGTGTTGGATAAAAAAACAATTTAACATAACCTAAATGTAAAGCCCAACTTAATAAAAATAAATAAAAACACTTGTGTGACCCTTTTATATGCGAGTTGGTAAGCCAACCCGGCTCACCACGGGTTCAACCCAGATGAGCCGAGTTCTAAATGAGCCGAGTTCTAAATGAGTCGGGTCAAAAATCAACCCGTATTGAAATTTGTAAAAAAATTTCAACCCAATCCGACCCGAACCCGTGATGAGTCGGGTTGGCTCGTGGGTTCCAACCCATTTTGACAACTCTAATAGTAATGTTGCACAACTAGTTGTTCTTCTCTTCCTCCGTTATAAAACTCTTGTTTTTCTTTATAATAGTTTTTGTTGAGATTCATTTATCTCTTCCTTCTTCTTTTCTTTTTCATTGAGGTTCGTGTAACTCTAATGTTATGTCTTTTCGTTTTGGTATCGTTGCCTTCCAAGTTTTTTATTGTCATCCTTTTGCATTTGGGATGTCGTTGCATTACATGTTCGTGTAATTCACTTTGGGTCTCTCTTCTTTCTCTCTTCATTTCAGTGTCATTGCAGTCTAGGTTTCCCATTTGGAACACTACTGCATTGCATGTCCATTCAATCTGAAGGGCGCATGGTGTGTTGCTCAAGTTAGAAACCATTAAATTCCAAATACAAAAGCATCGTGTATTTCACACAAACATGACAAAAATTGTATAAAAAATTCAGATATCATAGAATAACATTATAGTATAATAAAAAATTATCTATGAATAAAATAATTTCAATCATAAAACTTGAAACAAATTACTTAAAAGCAATGACATTGGAGATACAAGAAAATAAAATTTACTCAAAACGGTAAAGTATTCATAAGTAAAGTTCAAGAAGGAAATATAAGGTTGACTTAGTTGTAAAATTGGAAGGGAGAGCGAGAAAGGTTATGGGTTCAACTCATCTAACTAACAAATAATAGTACTACAAAAATAAGCAATGCTCAGGAAATACATTGAATTGCGCATTGTCTTGAGGTATGTGTGTAGTGGTCTTTATCATAGGATTATTGAGAATAGAACATCATTAATCTTGATAGATCAATATGTGTGTAGTGGTCTTTATCGAATAAAAATTAAAAGATCTCATTTTTTAAATTACACATATAAATGGTCCATATAGAGATATAACCATTGAACTAACTCTAAAGGAAAAATTTCTAATGGTTAAGATTACCTTTGAATTGTAAATGAGAAATTCTTTTGAAGAAATATATATAATTTCCTTAGACTTGAGATTATCATGGAAATTAACACGTTATTTACTATACTTTGATATCAAACATCTAATACTTTGTGATGTTAGTTGAATGATTATTGGGTATGAATAAATTTTTGTGAGATTTTCATCAACTCTTTGTAATAAGTTTGAGCTCTACATAAATAAAAACATTGGCCAAGGTATTATGAAGGAAAGAAGGAAAAAGTTTCTTAAGTCATTCATCATGTGTTAACTTATTAGAATTTTATAATTATACCATATTCTTGAGTTAACATAGAGTTGTAAAGATAAAAGGAAATATTATATTAATCTTTTAGTGGTTTTAAAGTAAAAGATACTTCATACTATTTGGCCGTTAAGAAGTGTTGTTAGACGTCAACCTTGATTAATAAATTAATGAGTTAATTTGTGTTGGAAAAAATCTTCGAGAATCATCCTATTAATATAGAAATAAGATCAAAACAAGGAACACAAGTGAAAACCCCAAAATTGGAGAAAAAACACAATCACCAGAGAATAATCACTATGTGCAAATTTATACAACACACACAAAGCATTCTCAACCCTTTGACCCCAAGTACACTTACATCATCTTGAGCACAAAATTAATTACATCTCACAACGTTCTACTATAAAAGAGGATAAGAAAAGTCAAATACTAACTCAAAGTGTCTTAGACTTGGGGCTAGGAACATCACTTAGAGCCCATTATATAGTCATTAACACCCACCCCCTAAGTTATCCTAGGCAATGTGAAACTTTTCAAGATATGTTATTTCATCAACCCAACAATTTGTTATAGATTTTAGTAATGAACCTATGGGGTTAGACACTAACGAGTGTTTTCATCTTTATTGGATAAGAAAAATTAAATTAAAGAGTTTAATTTTAATTAATTAATTTATTTTCTCTAAGTGAAATATTATTGTTTTTTTTTGCAAGCATCAAAAATACAATTAATAAAATTTTAATTAAGTAAGACTTAATTAAAAAAATATAAATCAAAATTTGAATATGATTTAATAAGAATTATTCTTTTACTAGAAATAAAAATTGAAATTAATTTCTATTGGATAGAAACAAAAGGCAAATGTTTGCGTGAGTGGGCTTTCTATAAGATAGAGTAAAACCACCAACTTCAAAAGACACATCACTAAGTGAGACTTATTTTTTAGAAAACTCTAACCAAGGAGATGTTGAAGAGTTTTTTTTCCACTGACTAGAGAATGTGGTTCCACCAGGCAAGGGTTGACACAATAAGATCAGTCTTAGTATGGATACACGCGTAAGACCTTTAAAGATGCGAAGGAGATGATTTTTAGGACTGTCACAGTCAAATAAGGTATTTTTCCTAAAAGTTTTAAAAGTTTTATTATTCTCTATTGCTAAGTATGTATGATTTAATCCAATATTTTAGATGTATACGTTATGACTGTGAAGGGAGAGGTTGGGGTTTCAATTCTCCAATTTACAAATACTAAAAAAAGTAAGTAAAGTTCATGAATACAAAATTTGAAAGAGTTTTTATATATGTGTACTATGATATTAATGTGTGTATAATTATTAAGAAATTGATAAAATAATAGTTTTTAACGAAGATAATCAGATAAATTGTTACATTATACTTATCATACAGCGTAGCAGACACAATGAATTATTTTACTGTGTAATTTTTTAGCTTTCTTTCCTTAATTTTGATTACTTTAAAGTTCGATCTTTTCCTTTAGGTTTATATGTATGTTTAAATTTGAAGTTATAATATAAATTTATGAAAGGTGAAAATAGAATGTATTTTTGTCTATTTAGAAGAAGATTAACAAAAATAATCATTATTTACATAAATTTAGATAAGGCTTAAATAATGATTTGGTCATAGTTTTCGTTCAATTATTTTAATGTGGTTTTACTTTTGTTTTCTTTTTTAATTTGGTCCTAATATTCGTTAATTTTATTCAATTTGGTCCTTTTCGCTAACACCATTAAAATAGTTAACGGATGTGAATACCGTTACGTGTCATTTTGTGATTCTTTTTTATCTTTTTAATTTATTTATTTTTTAATTTTTTATTTAAAAAAGGTACACGTGTCAAGCTCATATCATGTCACATGTCATTTTGTAATTTTTATTATTTTTTTATTATTTTTTTAATTTAAAAAAAAAATCCACGTGTCAAGTCAATATCATGCCACGTGTCAGAGTCAGTTTTTTATATTCAATTTGGTCCTAATTTTTTTTTTAAATTTAGCATTTTTGTTCCTCTCCAAATTGAGACAAAATTTAATTTGTATATAAATATTATATGGATATTCTTATTAAAATGCAAATTTTTTTATTAAATATTATTAATTTAGAATTAGAGTTAGTTTAAAATTAAAACGAAAAAAGCAATAACACCATTAATTTAAAATTTTAAGAGGTTAAAAATATTTAATTTTAAACCAATTTTAATTATAAATTAAAAATATTTAATAAAAATATGCATTTTAATAAGAATATTCATATAACATTTATATACAAATTATATTTTGTCTTTAGAGAGGAACAAAAATGCTAATTTTTTTTAAAAAGAAAGTTAGGACCAAATTGAAAACAAATGACGAATATTATGACCAAATTGAATATAAAAATCTAATTCCGACACGTGGCATGATATTGGCTTGACACATGAATTTTTTTCAAATTAAAAAATCACAAAATGACACTGACATGATAGGAGTTTGACACGTGTACATTTTTTTAAATAAAAAAATTAAAAAAATCACAAAATGACACAAGACGATTACTGTTCACATTCCGTTAACTATTTTAACGGTGTTAGCAAAAAGAACCAAATTAAAAAATTGACGAATATTAAAACCAAATTGAAAAAAAAACAAAAATATAACCACATTAAAAAAATCAAACAAAAACTGAACCAAATCATTATTTAAGTATAAATATTTATACATTTACGAATGTTGGGTTTCAAAATCTGCCACAGTTAATCTTGAACTGAAAAATTGGTACTAACCACTATAAAAATTTAAAAAAAAAAAAAAAAAACTTTACTTTTAACATTGAATTTAAGCGGTTAAAATCACAGTTGAATTACATGTTTAAACTCCTATATTTTAAAAAAAAAGTTAAATTACATTCTAACTTTTCACTAAATAAAATATTCTATTTAATCTAACCCACTCCCAAAACATGCAGCATATATATAACATGAAAATGATAAAAGGAGGTATCTTAAAAATATTTTGATATGAAATATATTTGAATAGAAAAACAGTCATTGTAATGATATTAGTTTATCTATCTCAAAATCTTCCTAATATTTTCTTCTTCATGGCCATGCCGCATTACATCAATTGCACATGTATCATTTTATTTTTCTTATTATAGTTAGATTTAATACTTTTCTAATTTTAAGTACAAAGGTCAAGACCCGTGTGCAATCTAAATCATTAGAAACAAATTATTTGTATTTTTTTTTATTATCCTAAAAAATAATTTAGTGTAGAACATGGAAAAAATATGTGACCTATAATATGATTCCCACAGAAAAATTATAAAGAAATATCATAAATTTATATATAGGAATTTCGGTCTTATTCCGGTTGAGTCCCTCTAAACAAGCATAGGTCTACATTAAGAAAATTTAACTCCAGAGTATTTAATCGTTTTAGTTTCAACATCATGCAATAATCAGTTTGTCAACCATTTATTAATTTTGTATCCAAAACTAAGAAGTAAGAAGCAATGGGTAACTAATAAAGTTGTGTCGTTTTGTATAAAATCGATATAGGCCTTAGCGTTAAGGAAACGGTAACGTTAAGACGCAAGGTGGAGTATTTGTTAATTGGTTAACAAAACAAGCTTCACCAAAGAGGGAATTTCATTCCTTCAAGCCTTCAACCAAGTGATACTGTTCCGATTCAGCACTTGTACGGCCTCTTAATGCATTAATTGAAAGCAAGCCAACAGGGTTCTAACCCTAATCTTAGACCATACTTTGCTTAATCAATCATTTGTTTCACACACGTACCAAGTTTAATACATTATCTGTACTTTCTTAAAAATCATATAATATAATATGAGCATATACTTTATGTTCATTCATTGATTGAAGCCATTGATGATACAATCTGTCACAAAAGTGTTTGGTCCTTCTTATGCCGTCAATTATTAACACTTACCTAACTCAAACTATTCTCCCTTGTCTAAGACACTTTTTTTGTTCTATTAAAATGGAAATAAAGATTTAATTAATTTTAATTATATCATCATGATACTACTTTTCTTAATCAACTAACCAATGCTGATATAGATTTGAATATAGAATGTACAACGTTATGTTGACCTTCATTTTAATTTTTTTTCTTCTAGAGGATATAATGTTTATATATTCATTACTCCAACTAATTAATAAGTGTTTTGTTTTAAAGTTAAACCATTGTTTAAATGGTAAAGTTTCAATGATTGCAATTGTCCCCATTAACAATAATTATTTTTAAATTAAAGTTTACTTTGTTTTATTTTCAATAAATTATTATTTTTTTACTCGAATAATTTTTTTTTAAATATTATCTGTAACAACTATTTATTTTTCTTTTTATCTGTAAAACGAATCTAAATTTCTTTATAGATTAAAAACAAAATCCAATAATTTATTAGGAATAAAAAAGTTAAATTACTTTATTAAGGACCCATAGATATAATGATTTGTTAGGAAAAGAGTATTTAAATGTAAATATATTAGTTTTACTGATTTAGCTAGTTGTTACTTGTTAACATTAACATGATAAAATTTACACTGTGCTAACCAGTAACAATTTTGTTGCTTTTATTGTAAGTGATTCTTTCTTGCCTAGTACCAAGCATTTTCATACCCTTTGAGTGTAAAATAAATAAATAAATAGCAAGTTACTCTTATATTTGAAGATCTAGTTTTTATCACAAAGTGTTAGTGAGATTCACTATTAGCTTCTTAATATAGATTGCAGTGGTCTAACCCATTTTAAGATTGAGAAGGTAAATGTAGCATTATATAACCCATTTACAAATTGGTTAATTTTATCCCGATTCTAGCGAAAAGCTTCAACTTTTGTCTATCAAGAAAATTGCACAAAAGAAAAAAGAAACGAGTTTAGTTTAAAATTTCTTATTATATCATTTATTATTAAAACAGATCCATTGTTTACAAATAAATTTAGGAATTATAAAATATATTAATTGAACCATAGCAATTAAATAATTTGTGAATGGTAATTATATTCTTTTTAATATTTAAAATGTATCACGCCACTCATACAATGTTTATATATAAAAAAATTTATTTGATAGTTTTTAATATGTGCGAACAAATTTTTAACCATTGAAAATAGAAAAATGGTCATTACCCTATTTTCTATCAAGGAACTTTATGCAGTTGTCACCTCCATCTTAAAGATAAATTGAAAGAGTTTTTTTCTTTTTTGTTTGAGTAACTATCTTTCACGTTTAACCTCTTAATAAGACAAGTATTCAATATATTTTACTAAAATCATTAAATTACAATCAAAATAGAAGTTTTTTTTTTTTTTACTAAAATTAGAGAAACATATTATTATTATTGTTACACTTATAATATGTAAGTCTATTTTCTTTTTAAAAATTCAAGAAAAGACGAAACCAAATCACTTTTTTTATTAAAATCTCTTAAAAATAGAAGGTACTAACTTTTAATAGAAAAAAATTTCAAAGTACATGTTTTATTCATAATAGGTGGGTAGACCATGGACTGATTTTGGAATTTCAGTTATTGTTGATGTAACTTGTGCAGAAAAAAATAATATACACAAATTGAATCATTTTATTTGTTAACAAGGAGGATTGTGTCATGGAAAAATCAAGGATTTAATAGTTTCTTTGACATACGAAGGTTAGATTCGTGTATGTTGTCAAATTCATATCGTTCTCTATACCAAAATCTCTTGAATGTGATTGCTCAGTTAAGAACTCAAATAATTCTTTGGGATATATATAAAATGATTGGAAGAATGAATAGTTGAGAAAAAGATTATATACTGTGCTTGATTCCAACCGCCCAAGAAGCTGCGAGGTAGTTGCTGGTGCCACACACGCCTCCGGTCGGTGCCACTCACGACCACGTGTCAGATTCCCATTGGTTACACATCCAAACAATGCCCACATGTCGGTTCCTAATGTCACTGTATCTTTCTCTTTCCTCACACAAACAAAAAATCGCACTATGCTGAAGAAGCTACGCTTTCAGAAAAAAAAAAAAAAAAAAAAAAAAAAAAAAAAAAAAAAAAAAAAAAAAAAAAAAAAAAAAAAAAAAAAAAAAAAAGATTAAAAAAAAAAAAAAAAAAAAACAAAAAAAAAACAACAAACAAAGTAAGTTAGAGGAGCGAGCCCGGAGATACTTAAGCGTGACTTATTAGCAGCTTTATTCTAATTTACTAATAGAAAAGAAAAAGTAAAAATTAATGATAAATTAATTGTAATTATAAAAGGCCTATGAATGAGGTCCACGTAGCAGTAACGGCGAAGACAGGACCAACCAAACCAAACGCCACGCCTCCTCTTTTGAAAGCAATCCATGCCGTTGCAAGTTGCAAGTTGCAACACCCGTCACTCAAAATCCGCGTGGCCTTCAAGAGAGAAACGGCGCCGTTTCGAGCAAGTGATTTTGTTGCTGTGTGTCATGAGCTTTTAGATCACCTGGGAAGAAAACCAAAACCGAAAAAGGGTGTTGCTTGCTACCAGTTTCACGCTTTCATTCTCCAGATTAAAGCCCCATTCCCTGAATCGACGAGTTTGTCGCGATCCTCCTCTCGTCATCATCGTCTTCCTCGTGCCCTAATCGATTCTCTCGTCGTGGGTGCTGATCGTATTGGGCTATGATATACTGTCATCGACTGTGATCAATCATTCATAAACCAAAAACAAGAAATCCTTTTTTGTGTGCCTGATAAATTAGTTTTTCTTTTTCATTTTCTGATGACGTATTACGATAATGATGGTGGTCGGAGAGAGGAGGTGGTTCTGGATATTTCCTGCACAATCCGACCCGATGATGGTAATGGGGGCTATGTGAAATTGAGGGCCGGTCCCGACGACGTTTCTCCGCTGGGTGCGGCGGTGGAGCCTTCTGTGCCGACGATAAGAGCCACCGTGTTGTATTGGGTGAAATTGGTGATGTTGTTTTTATGCCTGGGGTTTTTGGCTGTCGTTGCTCTCGTTTGGATTGGACCCTTTTGCATGGACAAGGTTTGTTCTTTTTTCCCCCACTACCTGTTATTAGATTTGAGGATTGTTTTTCCCTTGTAAAGTTTTGATTTTGATAATGAAATAGCTGAATTCCCCCCTTTGTGCTGCATAGTGTAGAATAATTGTGTTTTGCATTTTTTATATTGTCTGTAACATGAAACATAGATTAAAATGTTCTGAATTCTAATGGATGATTTAATTTGTTCTTGGCAGGGGGTTATTCCGATAATAAATTGGGAGACAGAGACTTTCAGTACTCCAGTATTAACTGTTTTTGTGTTTGCCTCCGTGGCAATATTCCCAACCTTACTCTTGCCATCTACACCTTCTATGTGGGTGGCTGGAATGACTTTTGGTTATGGCTTTGGGTTCTTGCTAATTATATCCGCAGCAGCTATTGGTGTATCACTCCCTTTTTTCATTGGCAAAACCTTCCACCATAAAATTGAAGTACATGCTTTGTCTTGAATCAGAGTTGGTTTGTTTGCAGGTTTTGCCTCACCTTTACTAATGTGGATTCAATGTTTTGCATATCTATGCAGGGGTGGTTGGAGAAGTATCCAAAGAAGGCTTCTATTCTAAGGTCTGCTGGTGGAGGGAACTGGTTTCATCAGTTCCGGGCTGTTGCCTTAATCAGAATTTCCCCATTCCCATACTTAATCTTCAACTATTGTGCTGTGGCAACAAATGTTAAATACGGGCCTTATATAGTTGGATCCTTGGTAGGAATGGTGCCGGAAATATTTGTTGCAATCTACACGTAGGGTTTCTCTCTGTCTTCCTCATCACATTTTTAAGCTATACTAAGAAACTATGTGTTTTTTTTATCTTCGTTATATGCGTGCGTAGGTTGATTATTTCCTCAATATCTAATGTTTGCATTTGAAATTTGTCATATGTACCTGAAGTACTAACGGGTAAGGTGACCACTTTTTGCTCACTTTTGAATAACTCATGCTCTTGCTTGATTATGTTTGGCTCTGATGTATGGTTTGGATTTTCAATAACTGATACGATCAAGAGTCTTGCAAACCCTTCATCTTGCATTACCTTGTTTTCTGTTTCTCCTTGTTGCGATATGTTTCTTTCATGATTATTCATTCATTATGGAATAGTTCTAAGACTGATTTGATGAACTGATGAATCTTCAATATATTGATGAGTGTGAGATATGCCTTTAGAGTTTCCCTTTTCTGTGAGGTGGGTAATTGCTCTTGCCTGTGCTTTTTAAATTTCTGGTTGTATTTTGCAGTTTAACTTCTCTTCGTATGCTTCCAACCAAATTTGGGGATTCTTTTATGGCCATCAGAGTTTGACGCTAGTGCATTTTTTAAATGAGCATACTTATATTGTGTCCTCACGTTTTGATATTCCTTGAATTTGGCCATGTAATTGGACAATTAATAATTTATCTATCAAATAGATTTTTGTTTTTCTGGGAGAAGTTTAGTATTTAAGTAACTCGTTTCCATTGTTAGATCTTAATTAGGAATGCTATTAATCACACAAGCTTTATATCACAAACCGTTCTATGACTTTATATAGAAGTAAGATATTGATCTGTTTCCATGCATGACCTATGTATGTGGCTTCTTAAATACATCAATATACTGGCCTTTTGTCTGCTAAATTATCATGGTTGCGTATTTATTGAACTAATTTACACAAAAATGCCTGATTGCATCGTGCATACCTAGGGAAACTCCAAAAACCAACCGGTTCCACAAACCAAAACTTAAAGCTATCAATTATACCTGGCTGTTCTACCTTTCTAATACCATTGCTGTTTTTGTCACCTATACTATCATAGTTTCTGAGTCGCTCTTGATTGAAAAAGGGCAACCATAACCTCAATGCATCAATTCAGCATGCAGAGTTGTTATTGAATGTCAATGGGATTTTTTCTTTTTTTTTTT
>Ga0214545_1006953_pt1 | contig 19331 bp, 4 predicted proteins | sample CNSS4metaG_FD_160064 | JGI IMG/M metagenome (GOLD analysis project Ga0214545, IMG submission 160064) | Root nodule microbial communities from cowpea collected in UCLA plant growth center, Los Angeles, California, USA - CNSS4 | ecosystem: Host-associated > Plants > Roots > Nodule | place: USA...
ATAACAAAAAAAAACTTTATATATATATATATTTTTTTTTTTTATATATATATATATATATATATATATATATATATATATATATATATGAACTATTTATTTTTAAAGAACTATCACGAGTAATACTTTTGTAACTTTTGTAAACAATTTGGAAGAGTCTCCATTGAGTTCGGATCTCGCACATAGTGAGATAAATTTCGTGACTAAGCATAAATCATGCACCTGAGTCAGGGGAACTCAAATGAAATTTTGGCTTACAGGAAAAAACATTTATCTTTTCAATCTTTTGGAACAGAAAATAGAAGACAAAAATGTTGGATATCAAATCCTGATATTTATCTTATAATAACTCATGATTCTTAATAAGTGAGATAATTTTTTTCAGAGGGAAATCAAATTTACTTTATATTATTGACTTTAACGTCAAACTACTTTTTTATGTGTTCCCACCATATCGTGATAAGAGGAGAAACTCATCCCCTGTGACTATAAAGTATCTACCAATTCCTAGTAAGTACGACAACAAAAATAAATATATTCACAAATAAAAAGAAAGAAATTGTATATGTTTATTATTGAGATTATTGATTTCAGAGAATTAATTATTAGTCACCAATTCATATAGGTATTACCAACAATATATTATACGTTGATCATTGTCTTCTAGATATATAATATATCATAACCATATCTCTCTCGATAAAACGAAGCATAATCTTTATTAATTTTATTTCATCTTTCACATTAATTTCGAGGCTAAATGCTTCTAATTTATATAAGAGTGTCAGCTAACTTATGTTTGCTTTTGTTCTTACCTTCTAGAAGATCATTCAGCTATCTTTCACCTTTCGCTAAAAACAAAACACAGTCATGTAAAATCAAACTTAAATATTTTCTTTGGTTTAAACCTTACTCACGTCACATTCCAAAGTCTTTCCGATTTAAAGTCCTAGCATGTATTAGTCGAGTATAATAATTAAAAGTTACACATATAACATAGCGCAGACTATCTTTGACGCATGTCACATCAGTTTGAAAACTCTTGGCAGCTATATATTTGGACCCTCTATATCCTTGCTCACTGACGCACGCACACTGAAAGGAACCTTTACCTGGTTTTTCACGTTTTTTGTTTTCAATTCTGAGCTGTATATATAGGATATATCAGACACTAATTAGATAAAAGTGTGTTTATATGCCACGTTTTGTTTAAATTCGTATATGAAACACTACTTAAGACAAACATAAAGAACACGACAAGGTTTTACACGTTAGTTTTCTGTTTGAAGTCAATTTTTGTGGCTACTAGTCAAATAAATTTAGTTTTACAAAAGAGATTAGACAATGTACATTATTTGTAAATACTTAATGACACGTTTTAATGACACATTTGAACGCATTGTGAAAACAAACAAATATGGAAAATTTGTTCAGTGACATAAATCACGAGTATTTGTTTGGTAATGTGAAATGAAGAAGACAGAAAAGGGACAAGATCTTGGTAGCCAGCCTCGTGGTGCCTCCGCGGAGGGAGGGTCCTAGATTCAAACTCCGAGGTATCATCATTTCCATTTCGGTCCCACTTATGTTTTATAGTGTAAATGTAACTTTCTTCAGCGACCTCACTTTAGTGATATTCACTTTAGTAACTTTATCTCGCTTCCACTGTTTGCTTCTGTGTAATAACTAATAATACGTCTAAAAATTCATAATCTGTTTTCTGTTTTCATCATCTGTGTATACTATGAATGTTTGGAAATGTGTTAGTGTATAAGTACGGAAAATAGATAAAAACGTGGATGAATAATGTAGTGTGGACTATCAAACTTTCTCTCCCAGTTCAGAAGTCGTCAACACTATGCATGGCTGCATTCACATCTTGTCCCCAAGAAATGTAGCAAAGCTTCAAAAGCAAATTCCAATCAGCTTCATCAAAGCTCATCTTTTAACGCCTTTCTTGTTCCACCTTCAATCAATATCACCACAACATTCTTTTCGACAAAAACAAAAACAGATTCTCATTTTGGTTAGGTCATCCTTATTCCCATTCAAAAGCGATTAGTTGGCCCTAAAACGTGATTCTGTGCCAGAAAAAGCTCATAACTGAATCATTCACAACCATAAAAGAAAGTATTAAACAATTAATAGCCTTGTACGTAACACCTACGCTTCAAAGCCCTTGCAGATAAACCAACCACCATGGTGGGGGATTTCTTTAGAATATAATTATATAGAGTACACGTATATATATAAATATGTATCGATAACTAATACATTTTATTTTACTACCGGATTTAGGTTTTAGTTTTCAAATCATGTTAATGAATTTTGTTCTGAAAATTTACGTGTAATGGTAAAAAAAAGAATGGAAAAAACTTAGGTGCGGTAAGCGATGATTACAGTTCTGCACCTATGTATGCGTGTACAGTTCATAATTCAGGGTAATGGAAATGTGATTTTACGTGCTTTGCTGTGAAAGCTGGTATCTTTGTCGTGGGAGTGCAAAATGACTGAAACCAAAAGAGAATAAGCCATGATATCTTTATGAAACTTGAACTGGGTACGATTATCAGATCGTAACAAAAAATTATTGTTTGTTCTCTTGATATTTGGCCTGAGATAATAATTCCACCATTGGAGTCTGAGTCTGCAACTCTTTTCACGTAGTTTCAAATCCCCTCATAAGGATCACCAATTAATATAGAGTGAAAAACGAGAAAATATTATATAGAAATCATTAAGGCTGTGTCATAAATGCAGAAAACACTCATTATAATTCCCTTTCCCCATGAACTCAGAACGTAAAAAGATCATGTGGAATTTTTTCTTTTCAGCAGATTAAATTGCGCTCTTCATCATTTGTTTTTGTCACTTTTGTTCTCATCTTCTCATCTTCCCGTGAATTGTAAACCTTTTATTTTAATAAAAAAGCAAGGGGTTGTTTACATTTCAAACAAAATAAGGGTACATGATCATTCAAATAAACAAATTCAATCTTTTGATCCAGTTTATATATCTTATATTTCAGTTTACATTTGAAAGAAACTAAGGGTACATAATAATTCTTTAAATTTTATTGTTTTTACAATTTAATTTTCATACTAGTTGATTGAAGTTCCTGTCCGGATATTTTAAATCTTTTGTCTTATTTAATGGTACTGTAATGGGCTGCCTATAATTGATAATGGATGGAATGCAAACTTGATTGAGATCGCAGTCTTTGCATGCCTTATGCCTTTCTATTTTTTTAAGAAAATGACTAGTTGATATAGATGGTAAAATTTTGTAGTTGTTTTTTCTATAATTTTTTTTTCTTTGTAAAAACAGTGCTGAATAATGATCTTTTAGTAGCTTTTTTTTTTCAGATGTTATTTTACTTATACTAGTATTTTCAAAATGTTAGATTCTAACTTTTAAGATATATTACATGAAAATATTTAAATAATAATTAAGTGTTGAGAAAAAAAATTATCAAAATGATCAATAAAGATGATTAATATAGAAAACAGTTTTTATTATAAAAAAAATTATAATTAAGTCGTCAATTAGTCTTTAAAATACTTACTAGCATGAGTTATTAAAGTTTTCGCAATCAAAACAATAATGTCTAAATTATTATGAATTAATGATTGTATATTATTATTACTTATTAGCATGAGTTGCTTTTTATTCTTTCATCTCTGATTTCTACTTTTTTCTTCTCTTTTCTATTATATGTTATTTTCTCTATTATTCGCTTTATTTCATAACATAAATTAGTTTTTAAATAATTATATCATACTCATCTCAAAATTGGTCTCTAAATTAGTTACTAATATATTTTTTTCTTTCTAAAATTGGTTACTATTTAAGTTTTTAATTGTAGTGATATAAATAAACTACATGAGTTTAAATTAAATATAAATACTATATATGTAATAACTAAATTAAATTTCATACAAAATATTATATAAGTATACTTATTTTTATCATTATATATTTAAAATCTATTTTAACAAATATTTATAATTTAATAAAAGATTTAAACTACCTAACTAGTTTTGAACTTTTCAACGAATTTTATTAAATATTACAATGTACTGTTTTATTTGTGCATATTATGTATTGACTATATTAATAAATAATTTCTATTAAATAACTCACTAATAATCTTTGACTAAACCGCATATTTGGTGAAGGTTTTTTAATCAGAAAAATATTAAATATGTTATTAGATCTTACAAGAGGTATGTAATTTCAATATACAATTAAATACATTTTTAAGTATAACTCATTTGAAACACGATTAATTGAAGAAATGTAAAAAAAAATGTGAATTTAAGTAGAGTTAAAATTATAAATAGTAATTTAAAAATCCTTATAAGAAATACTTATTAAAAATTCTCCTATATAATTTAATTTAGGCTAATTATGTTTTGAGTTTTTGATAAATTTAAAAATTTCAATTAAATCTTTATTAAATTTAGATTTCACAATTAGCTGTATGATATAACATTTACAATAAACATTTGCTTAAGTCCATATTCATTTAAGTTCGTATCCCGCCTAATTTCGCATTTAGAAAGAGAAAATTCTCGGATCTATAATTTTGTGATTTTATTTTCTGAAAGGATCATGTAAAGTCATGTGACAATTATTTTCAATTCATGACAATCATGGTTGTCAATTGACCATCATGTAAGATGCGACGAAGGGTGAAGAACACATCTTTAACTTAATTTAATTGATCTGATGATAACTAAGGAGAAAGGAGAATCTTTTAATTCATTCATATAAATAACATAAAATAAAAAATTTCTCATGTAACATATCTCTTATATTTATCTCATATATCTTATATTTTCACAATCCCTACAAATTTTTAACACTCATAATATTTGATATTATAATTATTTGACTACTAATATTCCATATTGTAATATGACTCATAAAACTTTATAAGTCCGCATCCCAATAAAATTCGCATCAAACTTTCAATATCAAAATACGAACTTAAACGAATGTTTACTGTACCTTACATTGTTATTGTCACACAATACTTTATTACAAGATATTTTAATGTCGAGGATCTCCATTGTTATTGTCACACAATACTTTATTACAAGATATTTTAATGTCGAGGATCTCCTGGACTATATCTAAGGAAATTAATCTTAAAACAAATTAAAATTTAAAAATTTTAAAAATAATATTTTATAATTTTAATTTCAGAATTTTTTAATTATCTAATTTTATAGATAATATTTTTATATTCTATAATTAAATCATTACAAATTTATGAAATTATACTTTTTATTTTATATTTAATAATTTAATAATTTTACTATTATGTAATTTTATTTTATTTTTATCTTTTAATTTCATGAAATATGAATTGTAAGATTGGATAATTAAAAAAATTATGAAATTATATTTTTTATTTTATATTTAATAATTTTACTATTATTTAATTTAATTTTTTTTATCTTTTAGTTTTATCTTTTAATTTTTTTAATTTTAATTATTTTTAAAAGTAATTTTTGTTAGATACAATAAATCTTTGAGGAAGGTTCTCATCATGAAAGTCTTTTAGTATTATGTGACAACATTTAAGTAGGATGACAATATAAAATAACTGTTATATAAATAATAATGAAATCTAACCACATAAACTCAATTGAAATTTTTAATATTTTGATGACTCAATAGACCCCAAAATTTAATAAGAATTAAATTGAAAGTTTCAAATTTATTGGCACTCAAAACATAATTAAATCTTTAATTTATTACCTAACAATTTTGATCTAACATGTAATTAAATTAACATAATTAATCTTACGTCTAAGAAAATAATGTCATCTAGAAATTTAAACACGAGTGATAAGATAAGGTGGTTTAGTAGTTAGATGAGAGGAGAGAGAAGAAAAGATTATTGGTCTCATTTTTTTCTTAACAATTTGGAAGGGGTGGGAGAATTCAACTTTCCCGATTATCAAAAGCTAATATCTAACATTTGTGGATCAATAAAAGAATCTAAAAATATATAATGATATAAAATGTTATTTGATTTTATCATGGTCAATAATATATTATATAAGAAAAATATCATATAAATATGAAAATTATGTAAACATTCTTTTTAACTTAATTGACTTTACTAATGCGAAAATTTTGAAATATCTTCTCTATTTTATATTTAAATTTGTATAATTTGAGATATAATTTTTTATATTCTAAAATATATAATATTATCAAATTATATATTCCAAAATATAAATTTATTGCATTCGAAATTTGAATTATATAAATGTTTTATATAATTTAAAATACAATAAATTGTATTTTAAACTATAAATTCTCAGTAAAAAAAAATATGGGAGAGCATGTCGAAATTATGATTATGGGGTTCAGAAAGAAGCTTCCTAAAAATATCTAAGCTCAAAGTGAATAAATTAGAAACCTAAAAGAAAACAAACAAAGCCTAGCCTAGCAGTACAAAATCTAATCACGGAATTATAAATTAGAAAAATTAAGTTTGGCCGAGAAATTGAAAATCTTATTTTCAGAAAAAGTTTTATAATTTGTTTTAAAAATAATTTATGTTTAAAACTCAGTGAAATAGAATAAAAATGTATCCATCATTATTGATAATTTTCAATACAAAATAAATTTAGATCGCAAAATTAAAACCAAACACACTTATTTGTAATACATAATGTGAAACTAATGTCTGCAAAACATGAATAAAAAAAAATATTTCTGCAGAACTTTTTACTGACATTTTTTAAATTATATTTTTGTTGTATTTTATAAATATATTGATTTTAATATATTAAAATAATTTTTAGTATATATTTTAATATATTAAAATTAGAATATTTTGAAATTACCTTAACAAAGCAAAATTTATAGAGGATCTAAATTCTGAAGTTAACTCCCTCCACAAATAAAAATGATCACACTGTGACTGAGGGCAGAGGTGAATGGTTGAATGATATTTGAAATTGAAAGGACCATAGGAGCAACTTTTTGATGGAGAACCTGTGAGACTAAACACTATCATCCTCCTGTTTGTATAAAAAATCATCATATATATCTATTTGAAATACTCGTATCTAACAACATTGTTTCCGGTAACATCATTCATTGTTGTTTTCATAACTCATACATCAATTCTCCAAAACTGCAATATAACTCTCATACCATGATTCTCTCCCTGCCTACTCACACACAACACCAAAAGTCACCGTCGTCAAATTCCATTTTCCTATGGAATAATTTATAAATAAAAAAAAAACATAGATATAACTCTAGGTAATTTTTGAATCAAAGTGAAAAAGCTACCTCAATAACCATTGTATGAAATATTGAGATAAAATTTAAACTTTGACTAAATAACAATACTAAAAAACCTCCCGAAAACACTATATGTAAGGTTTGTGATGAAGTATTAAAATAAAGGAAAATCCATATCATATTCCAGCGGAAAATAGTCTTCATTCTTCCAATCATCGTACCATGTTTCACATATGGCATCATTAACCCTGCAGGAGTGTTCTCCAAAATGTGGGGATATTCCAACACAACCATATCCACTCAAATCACAATTCTCCTGGGGCATTAACAGTTCAGTTAAATCAAACTGTTTCCCCAAACCTTCTGCATGATGATCCCCTGGGACAGATGCAAATGGGTTTTCAATATAATTTGTTGAAATCAAACTCTTTGGGTTCACTGAATCATTCACTGCTTCAGTTGCCATCATAATCTCTGTACACATTACTGGTTCAGAAGATTTCGCAGGATGAATCGCCATACCAAAGGAGTTTGGAGATTCCATTCTCAATTCCACAGGAATGTTGATGTTGTTATCATTGTGTTTCTCCTCTACTTTCTTTCTCAAATAAGTATTCCAATAGTTCTTGATTTCATTGTCTGTTCGCCCAGGCAATCTTCCCGCAATAAGAGACCATCTGTAACAAATGTATAATGAATCAAAAAGGTTGTCTTGTCACTGTCTCTAATAATTACCAATTTTAACAATATTTTCTCGTGTCTCAAAAATGGGACAATTCTCTGCAAGTGTTATAAACCAATGTACCTGTTCCCTAATAGGCTATGTAGTCTGATAATGAGATCTTCTTCATCCGAAGAAATGTTTCCTCTCTTGATATCTGGCTTCAGATAATTCAACCATCGAAGTCTGCAACTCTTCCCCCCTCGTTTTAAACCTACACATACACGCTATATAAATATGTATACATATTCACAAGTAACGAATTCATGCAAATGAAAACTGAAAAAAACTTAGAAAGAAATTTGAATTATACCAGTTCTTCTGGAAATCTGCCCCCATTTTCCTTCTCCATGGAGATGAACGTAGTTGATAAGAATTTGGTCTTCCTCAGCAGACCAAGGACCTCTGTTCACAGCTTCTTGGTTCTCATAAGCTCCCTTTCTTTTCATCTTAACTAGCTCTCTCTACTCTTTGGTTCTGCAGATAGTTTTTGTTTTGTTCCTGTCCTTTGCATTGGTTTCTCACGTGTTTGTGGCTAAAGACTATATATAGTTGTTTCCTTAAATAAATGTTTTTTTTTTTAAATTAATTAACTAAATGAGTTTGACTTTGTAGTTGGCGACCGCGACAACAGTATGGCTTCTGAAATGAGACTGGTAGACGGTAGTGCGCGCCTTCTGTTCTTCTCCAGAAAGAGAACAGTAATTTGAAATTATGGAGTTCATATTTTGATGCATGCAAAAGTACCGTTAAAGAATTTTATTATTTTAACTAATCAGAAGGTATAATTATTATAAACTTTTACATTCAAATTTTGTCGTAATATATCGAAGGTAACAATAAAAATAATTGACTGAAGCAGAAATACAGATGTGTATTCACATGGATTGTGTTTCAACAAGTTTATTATCACAGACAACAATTTTTTATTATCCTTTTTATACAAATATATTTCACGAGAAAATATTTGCTCGGAAAAATGTAATCATGTAAACTATAAAATTTGTAATTCATGTATTTAATACACTTATATGTTTAAAACTTGAATGCAAAATTATTAAATTAAAATAATTTTAAACAATTTATTCATTCGTTTGATATTTTTATATTAGAAAATGTATAAAATGTAGTTAATAGTTTTCACTTCTATTCTATATGATCGAAACTGATGACAACACTCACAAGTTGGTCTGATTGTCAAATTAAACTTTATTTTTCATAACTTATAAAAGATATGATTAAACATGTTGGAGAATTTGGTTAATATAGATCGTAGTAGTAAGATATTATTCGCTTTAAATACTATTTAAAATTATTATTAGAAAATTGATAAATTTACAACACATGTCAATGATACATCAAAACGTGTTCATACTTGTAAATACCATGTGTCATCTTTTTACACCATCTATTTTTGTACTTGTCATGCGATGTATGGACTTAAGGAAAATATACAAAAATATATGTAGAAAAGATTAATATATATTATTTTGTAGAAGGGAAAGAGAGATGAAACATAATTTTAAAGGTGATGAATAAACTACATTATTTTTTATTTATTTCCTCATCATTTATCTATTTTTATCGATTATATATTTTTAACTTTTACTTTAATTTGTAGTCATTTATTTTATTGTATTTTCTAACTTATTTTTCTCGTATCTCGCAGGAGTATAAATAGACATGTAACAAAAATCCATTTAACAATTTAAAATAATGATATTTTAGACGTATTTATTTTATTTTTTAGCTAAAAATATGAATATATATTATTATATTATTAAAGTGGATTGTATGGGTAATGTTTTGAAAGTATGAAAACATGATTCTTCGGAAAATAAGGATAAGACAGTTGGGTACCGAAAACATCACAGACATCAACGAAGCATTCATGTTTTCTGTCAGAAGCACAAATTTTATTATGTTTCTCCATTTTAAATAACAATTTGATAACATGGAAACCTTGAAGTGTGTTTTGTAAGAACAGCAGTGCTCTGAAAACAATGAGGAACAGAAATGAGTAAAGAAATTTGGGATCAAATGGAACCTCAAATCATGCCAATTTGATGGCTCAAAACCTGCATATCCTGCTATCATTACCAGTACAATTATTATAACTAAAGGGTCCCTCCAATCGGATTTTACAGAGTCTCATCTCAAGAAAAACTCATAATCTTTATCATTACAGTATTATGAGATAACTTTGAGGAAATATAATAAGAAGAAATCTTAAAAAGAGAATTTCCCTGTGCACCATAATTTCTCGGTCAGTCATAGAAAATAGTAAGAGAGAAAAACGAAGGTGAAAGAGAGAAGGGAAGATGATGATGATGATGGTGTTTGTTGTTTGTTCGTAGCGTGGTGTCTCCCGAGCAAAAGGGATTTCTGACCCAAACTTTGAGAAGAAGTATCATCATTCCGATTCGATTCAATTGGAGACCGGGGACCAGTTCTGTAGGATAGTATTTCTAGGACCTATCCTTCAAACTCTTCTAAACTGTTACATCTGTAAAAAAAGGTAAACAAATAAATTATTAATTTAATGTTTATTTTTATTCCCATTTTTTTCACTGTTCATCTTTCAATTCAAATTGTAAAATCACTAACTTTTTACGATATCTTCAAAGGAATTCCAAACTTGTTAAATTTTGAAGTATATTGATTTCTTATCCATAATTTAGATTAAGCTATACTTTTCTAACTTTGCATCCTATACGATCATATTTGTTTTCGTATAATAAAGAATTATAATAAATTAATATTTTTAATATATAACGGCATTATAATTAAAATTCATAATTATTGATAAATAATATGTTTTAATATATAAACTATATTTTATGAATTAATGATTATATTTTATTGTCACGTATTTAAGTATCTCAAAAGTTTTTTAAAGAATTTTTATTTACAGTTTTTTTTTTAATTTATAAATAGTTGGTAATTGACGAACAAATTTATTCCATAATAAGTGTTTAGTAAAATAAACTAATAAATAATGGTTAAATATAACGTATATAATTTAATTCTATAAATGATATTTACGATTTTAAACAAAAATATATTGTTATGTAATCATAATTCTAGATTTCCTTAAAATAATTACTTTTTTATTATTTCCCTTTATTTTTAAAAGTGGTGTATATTTATTTTCTTGGACAAATCATTTTATTTAAATAAGCTTATCATATGAATATTAATCAAAATTAACCATTATTTATCTTCAGAAATTTATTTATTTATTTTTTTGTCTTTTTATATTAAACTACTCTTAAATTGATTTTTCCTTGTATTTTCAATGCATGTAAGTTTCTGGTAAACTCACTCGTACAATGAAACATTGGTCGGTAATGTAAAATATTTGTTTATTTGAATTACATAAAAGATTAAAAACTAACTTAAAAGAAATGTTAAAAGTACATTACAACAAAAAACTTTAACAACCCATTTTGGTAACCATAATATTGTTAGTACACAATACAAATTTATTGGTTACTACTATTATGAGTAAAAATTTATAATTGATTTCTAAATTTTAGCTAATAAAATTTTAGTTACCAAAAGAAATTGGTCACTAAACATTAGCTACTAAGGTTTTTGTTATTGAATAAATTAGTTTTTAAATTATTCTCTAATTAATTAGTAACCAATTTAGCACCAATTATATTTTTTTAGTAACCAATAATTTTTTTTATAAATTAGTAGTTAAATTGGTCAGTATAGTGACTAATAACATTTAATCTCAAAAATTGATTGTTAATGAGACATTTTCTTATCGTGGTAATGTAATAATTAATTATTTCTATCAAATTGAAATAGATAATAATAGATAAAAACTAAAAAGAAATAAAAAGAAATCTTAAAATGTAAGGGGTGATGAAACAAAAATTAAATAAACTACAAATTATTAGTAGTTTGTAACTTGTAAGAAAAAACTCTTAAAATAATCTATTTTAAAATACCTTACCAAACATTTTTTATATTACTAAACAAACTTTTAATTTAATATTATAAATTAGTTATAAAACTATTGAACAAATTCTCATAATATAAATGAAACAATTATGCATATATAACATATATATTTTCTCTAATTTTCATTAAAAATATTCATATTAAGAGGTTAAGGTGTTTATTTTTTTTATCCTCACTGATATCCTTGTGAATGAGGAGTTAAGTTGTAACTACTAACACGAATTTCTTTAATAATTTTTCGAACCTTTCTGGATTCATCATAACAAGGAGTTGATGTGATAATGTAAATTAACAGTAAATAAATAAATAAGTATATATATATATATATATATATATATATATATATATATATATATATATAAAAAAAAAATGAGAATATAGTTAAAGAAATAAAGAAATAGATAATAATCTTTCTTACAGGTTGAGAAGACAAACCTCGAATCTAGTAAAGTAAGGTGTATGATGAGCCAAGTTAAGTTAGACATATATCAGATTTAATTGAAAAAGACACACATTAGGCTAAGTCGAGCTAATGTCTAGGCGAGTCAAGTCAAGTTCATGTGTTACGGAGTCAAGTTAGGTTCACGTAAGGAGAAGTAGAGTCAAGTTCATATTGGGCCCATATCAAGTCAGGTCAAGTCAAGTCCAACTCGAATTAAGTCAAGTCAAGTACACTTAGAGTAAGTTCATTTGTGCTTACCTCATACTCAATAAAATTAAGCCAACCTTGGGAAAAATGAGTAAAGTTCACCTAGGACCAAGTTGAGTTGAGTCCACTTCAAGTCGGGTCCATATGAAGTTGAGTAGAGTTAAGTCTTGGTCAGGCCGAGTCGAGTTGGTCCCACTTTGGGTTTAGTAAAGTTCGAAACACATAACACCAAGTAGAATAGTGTCCATGTTAGGCAAAGTAGAGTAAGACCCACTTTAGATGGAGTCAAACCAGACTAACATTGTGTCGAGTTTAATTGGAAACACATTAGATCAAGTCAAGTTGAACCCACCTCTAACTGAGTTGAGCCAAAGTCGAGTCAAGTCCACATTGTGAAGTCAAGTCATATCTTAGTTAAAATAAGTCTAGCCATGTCCATGTTAGGCTGATTCAAGTCAAATCGAGTTATAATCACGTTGGCTAATTCGTGTCCAATATATATTTAGTTGAGTATAATCAATTTCATGTTGAATCAAGTTGAGTTAACATCAAGAAAAAATATTGAGTCAATTCTAATCATGTTTATTTTAGACTTAGTTCAGATCAAATCATGCTAATTCAATCTACACATGGTCAAGATTGAATCCATGTTTAACAATCTCAAGTTAGACCAAAATCAAGTTGTCTTATACTGGTTGAGTATACAATCTGATTGAGTCATAAACTTTGATTAAGTTGTAGATAAGAGAAAAAAAAAAGTAAAGACTACTTTTAATATAATGTAAAATATTTAAAAATTTATCAGTAATTTAAAATATTTTAAAGTCTAGTGTAAGTTAAAAAGATATTTAAAAATTAATTAAAATCTTCTTATAGGTCAAATTCACTTTAATTTTGACCTGAATCCATTTTATATGAAAATTTTGCAAGTTGAGACTTTTTTAACTCATTTATTTAGTGAATCAATAAAAAAAAAAACTTATTTTATAAATAACTTGAAAGTCATCTGAGTCATTAATTAAATTGAGGGCTCTACATGTAAGTCGCAGTGTTAGTTAATTAATTCGATATAAATTTTTGTTATAACCTAGTCAACTATTTTTTCTTATAAAATTGTTTTCTCTATTTCATTGCTGTTTTTTTTATTAATATTTAAAATTGAATATAACATTCATCATTCACTGAATCACTGTCCCTGACGCAAACTTCGGTATTCCAAGTCAGGTATATACCAGTTTCATAGTATAGCATTTCAAGGTCTTATCCAAACTGTTCGAAACAGTTAAATTATATCAAAAGAAGTTATGCAAGTTGTTATAGGAAATGTTTAAAAATGCAGTTTTTTTCAGTTGGGTTTAGTTTTTATATTTGGAAGACCTGATATATATTCTTAGCTGAATACGATAACTTGTTCCTAATAATGTTGTTGATAACTTTTGGCACATGGTCTGGGAATGTAGTCTAACTTGGGAAGAAACGGTGATATATATTACATAAAGTGCAATTATTTGTCTCATATTTAAAAGAAGAAATAATGCTTGAAAATGAAAAAAGTTGAGAATGATGATGAACTGACACAGCAGATTAATTAGTTGGGTTGGTTCTGGAATGAGAATAAAAATGATTTTGAATATCAATAAAGGAAAATGTTGAGTCATGTAATGCAAGAATGTTGTGGAGTTCTTGAAGATGATGAAGAATGGTAGATGATAGGTAGACATGAGAATGAGAAAGAGAAAGAAGAACCAAAATTATGAACAGTTGAAAGTTAAGTTAGTGGGATGTACGGATCATTGAGATAGGATCTTTAGTGTCTGTTTGTGAACTGTGTAAGTGCTACATTCCATCAATGTCATGCCTTTCTCATCTGCTTTTTAGTACTCATTTTTGGGGAAAGGTTTTTTTTTTTTTTTTTTTCTCTCCATGTCTGTTTCAACTGCGACGCAATTAGTTAGGAACGAACATGTACTTGACTACATTTGACCAAAAAATAAAAGATATGTTTTTCTTGGTCTTCTCGTCATCAAATGTTTTTTCGATTACCATTTTTATTCTGTATGTGTTTATCATTTTATTGAAGTTGTTTATGAAAATCTATTAAACTTATTTTCTAATCAAAAATTAAGTCTTTATAAAGTTAAAAACGTGTCATTTCTTGTGTGTGTTTAATATTTTATTGAAGTTGTTTGTGAAAAAATGTTAATATTTTCTCTTTCTATTTGTTATGAATATTTTATCTTTCTTCACTTTTAAACTAAACAGATAAAAAGAGAGATAAACTAATAATAGGCCCAAGAAAGTGAGTCAATCAATAACCCAAAAGGAACTTAAAAAATTAAAAGTCACACCAATAAAATCAGTCCAGTTAAACGTGATCTACCAAACATTTCAACGGAGTGGACAAACATAAATAAAAATTCGGCAATTACTTCCTGCACCCCATCGATTTTTGAAAATGATATTTTATCTCTATAAATTTGACTTCGGGATTATGAATGCCAAAACAGACTTTCCGGAACAGGACTTTCGAAATTTTCAAAATTTTCAAAATAATCTTCACAGAATATTCTTTTTCAAAATGATATTTTTAGAATAGAATTTTTACATGAAATGGGTTTCGGAAAGAACTTTTCGAAATATAATGATTCTTTTAGCAATGTCTCTCTGATGCGGTCCGGTTATGGAGTTTGTGACGATGGGATGTTAGTGATGGTGACAATGGAAGTAAGAATTGATATTATGATATATTAATATATCAATTTGGATCATGTATTTTTATTCGATATGTATTCACAAATTTTAAAATATTTTATTGATATTTATTAATAAAATATATAATTTATAAATTCGTAGTAAAAGAAAATTTTTCAAATAATACTAACTTTAGTGATAAAAAATAATTAGTTACTATTTATAAATTAAATATTATTGACAACTAAAATAATTCAAACAATTATAATTGGTCTCTAAATTGATAACTAAAATACTTTCTATCATAAATTTTCTAAATTGATAATTAACATTAGTTACAAAAATAATTTGTTTATAAATTGGTCTCTAATTAGGAAATTGGTCTCTAACATATTATTCGTTACTATTGGTCATTATTTAAAAATTTCCTTATAGTAGTACTTGTTTAATGATAATAATTTATATTTTTTATGTTAAAGACTATAGTACATATCGTTTATCAAATATTTGATTTTAATATTTAAATGCAAATGGTTGGAGCTAGAGATGTCAAAATGGGTTTCAACCCGTGAGCCAACGGGTTTGAGCCGGATTGGGTTGAGAAAAATTCAACTTTTTTAAAAGTGGGTTGAACTCAACCCGACTCACTTAACCCACGGGTTAAACGGGTTGAAGGTGGGTTGGCCCACTCAACCCACCAACATTTTTTTACAATTTTTTTTTAATTTTTTTTAATTTCATTTTAATTTTTTTTAATAATTATTTACTACTCCTATTATATTTGTTCATAATTTCATATTTTTAAATGCTAAAATGTTGCTTAATTATATTTTAATAATTTGAATGTTTAATTAATTTGATTGTCAAGTTATATATATGTTGATACTTTAATCTTTAACTATAATCTTTATAGTAAATTACTCAAATAACCGTCTTATAAACAATTTTTTCTAAATTAGCATGAAAAAAAATGTATAGTTTTTTTATTTATATTTTGTTGAATAGCATGACAGAAAATTTTTAATATTAGTCATGCTTTCTTAGACTATATGGATACTTTCTTGGAAATAATTCCTCATATATTGGTGGTGAGCATGATCAAAATATTGGTTCTTGATTTTAATATGATTGTCATCTCATCTCATGGGTTACTTAAAAATTTATTTAAATATTTGAATACTAAAAAATAAATAAATATTTTTTTAGGTGGGTTTGTGAGCCAACCCACTAATCCACCAACCCGTGATAGGTTGAGGGGTTACAAAATTTCTGGCTCACCATAAAATGAGCCAGGTTGGGTTCATTCATTTTCAACCCGGCTTGTTGTGAGCCAACCCGTGTATCGGATTGATTCATTTGACATGTCTAGTTGGAGCTCATTATGATTTTCATTTCATAATAAATCATTATGATCATTATCATCAAATGGTAAGTTCTTATATTTTTTTAATCATATCATGTCTTTAGTAAGTTTTTATAAGTAATCTTTTGCTCAATAAATTTGTACAAATTCTTTTATATAAAGAAACTTGTTTATTTTTTATTTTTTTTAAACACGTCAATTCTCTTTTCTCTTTTAAAACACACGTCAATTATATTTAACAAATCTCGATTACTAGAACTAATTTTTATTATATTTTTTAAAAATTATCATACATTTTTTAATATTTATATATCACTTATATATTATATATATTATATATTATATTTTTAAAATAAATATATTAATATATCACATATGTATCGTATTTGATGAACGTATTAGTACATTAATTAATTAATCAATGATGAAAGATATTTAACCATTTTCCTTATATTGATGGGTGCAGAGAGCAATTGCCTAGAATTTCAAATTAAAAGTAAGCCCACAATTGAGATTCAACTAGCTTACAATGTCCTATGATTTTGATTGGGCTGTTTTTTCGTACACCTAAATCAATCTCCTGCACTCTCATAATAAAATTCCACTTTTATCCCTTTCGGATTACATAATTTAGATATTATTTTCTAATTTAGATTATACAATCCAAAAGTAATTTTTTTCTTAAAAAATTAATTTTCAATTTGTATAATCCGAAAGAAAATAGACTTTCAAATCGGGCGATGCAAAAATAAAAATGACTTCCAAAAATTGAAGAGGGTTAGGAGAAAAATAGCTTCTATATTATACGATCTAAAAGTCATTTAACTCCTAAAATATATAATCTAGAAATAATTTTTTTCTTCAAACTTTTTTCATTGAGAAGTCTTTTCTTAAAAGAAAATGACTTCGAGATTGCATAATCTCGAAACTAAATTTTAAATTTTTATAAATAACTTTCGAGTTTTTTACAATCCAAAAAGTGCAAGAATTATTTTTTTATATGGGATTGCAAGTGAAATCTATGAAGGTGCTGGAACAAACTACCTTTTATTATTAGATCCTTTACAACTCTGGAATATGACCAATAATGATATAATAATGCAAAGATGATAACTTCTTCCAACACTCCATATACAATTAAAAAATTAAAAAAAATAGATTATACAATCTGGTAATTGAAAATAATTTCCGAATTGAATAATTCGTAAATCATTTTTCCTTAAAGAAAGACTTTCAAATTGCCTCATCTAGAATCTAAAAATAATTTCATTATACAATTTGAAAGTCAATTTGTGAATAAAGAATTTATTTTTTTCTTATCTCCCTAACTTTTGGAAGTCATTTTTCGCTTCCAGTATTTTTATACAAGGCGCAAGAAGAAACATGAGTGTACGGAAAACAATGACCTACCTACAAATATTTTTAGGAAGATAACATATCAGAATAAATTAGAAAACATAAAACAGAGGACGAGATAAAAGAACTATTAGAATACAACAATGTTATTTATGAAATAAAGAGGGATGTAACATTTAAAAATAGAAAGAAGATTCCAATTTGAATTTGAAGAAGAGAAAAATGCAATTTAGCCAAATGATCTATAAAATGAGTAATAAAAGTATGAAAACCTTTGATCGTAATTATAGTTTGAAGGAATATGTATGAGTGGTGAAATTGTCCTTTATGTACGTGCAGGAGGTGTATCTGTGTCTTGCTTCTCATTATATGAAATGGGACTGAATTAGTGGCAGTGCACCACCAACCGTTGCCATTTGCAATTTATGCTCATCTCTCTTTTGACCACTTTTCCTACCACAATCTTTTTTTCTTTCTTCTCTTTAGTCACCAATATTCAAATTATATGAACAAATTCATCATCTTTACTTCTAGAACCGCTTCTGAGACGTTGAAGGATCCTAAACCGATCAACGTGTGAATGGAGATAACAGTAATGGACGGAGGAGATCGTACCCACCATTTTCAACTAACTTGTTTCATTTGTAGATAATTTTGATTTTTTTTTAGTGGCAATCATTCATTATTATGTGCTCAATAATATTCTTCAAAAAGTCCATTCTACGTGTCGATCTATTAATGAAATAAACTCTTAATTCATATACAGTAATGAAAAATTATTAGGTTAAGAAACATATTCCATTGATATAGCTGTGAGTTTCTAAGCTGCTCAGCAAAGCATTTCGACCACACTTGTAAGGTCATACAAAGACATGTGTATAACATCAAAACATGTTGAAAGATTTAAGGTTAAAGTATTCTCATCACAATGTGGATTTTTTTTTATTAATATATTATTTGTTTGACCCATTTTTACTTAGTGCATCACTTTCCACTCACATATTTAGTGTGTCAAAGTTACAGTACTTAAGTATATCATTATGAGTGTAATTGACTTGGTTTGATGTGGATAAAATTTTTCTGTTTAAATCATATGAATGGAACCATCCTGGTAGGAACACTAAAATGAACTCAGATTCACAGTATGGAAAGCAACATAATTTTTTTTTAAATCAAGTTAATCATTCTCATTGTGTGCACTTTTGTTTTTCTAGTTACACTCTTGCATTTTCTCTCGTGCTGTTAATGAGGTGTGGTGTCTTTTTCTTAAGGTCAGTACAGGAGAAAATGCAAGAGTGTAA
>Ga0214545_1006954_pt1 | contig 19331 bp, 7 predicted proteins | sample CNSS4metaG_FD_160064 | JGI IMG/M metagenome (GOLD analysis project Ga0214545, IMG submission 160064) | Root nodule microbial communities from cowpea collected in UCLA plant growth center, Los Angeles, California, USA - CNSS4 | ecosystem: Host-associated > Plants > Roots > Nodule | place: USA...
AAAAAAAAAAAAAAAAAAAAAAAAAAAAAAAAAAAAAAAAACACATATGGCCTCGGGTCAAAGAAAAACCGAAGCCAAACACAGCCCCTATGGCCTCGGTTGCAGCCAAAACCGAGGCCAAAAGGGTTCTCGAATTTAAAAAAAAAAAGAAAAAAGGCCCATATGGCCTCGGCTGCAGGAAAAACCGAGGCAAAAGGCAGGGTCTATGGCCTCGGGTGCACTGAAAACTGAGGCAGAAGCTCCCTCTATGGCTTCGGTTCTTAACCGAGGCCAAAAGCTATGACCTTTTGGCCTCGCCCCAATATGCCTCGGTTCCCGAACCGGTGCAGAATATTAAAAACAACCGCTGCCAAAGGCCCTTCCTGCACTAGTGAGGGAGGAACCCTAGCAGAGCTCTAGTGCGGAAGGGGAAGGTGACGGCTGCGGAGTTTCTGCAATAGTGAGAGTGAGTGTGGAATTAGGGCAGACCTAGGAACTTATACGTTGGGCCGGCCTTAGGCCCACTTACAAGGGCAGCCCATCAACTTTTAGGGCAGAAAATAAAATGGGGCCTTACTTTCACCTGTCAACACCACAATTAATTAACACAGAAAAAAATACTATTAATTTTTTTACAAAGTTTAAAAAATTAGAGAGATTAAATAAAAATAAAAACAGTCAAACATATTTTTTTATTTTTTTAATCACGTACCGTACTGTACTGCTGCACTGACAATTGTCAACGAAATGAGGAAGTGTACGTCATTTATTATTTTATTTGATTGATAATTAGTAAATTTATGACACAGGATTTGTGTAAGAAAATGAGGTTTCAGACGAGTTGTTCGGTACTTCCAAGGTTTGTATGATCAAATTATGGGTATCTAAAAAATTAAGATCATACACTTCTTTCTAATCCACATTTTAAATGAATGAATATGTAGTTTTTTTTGTATTATTTATTTTATTTAAATACGAGGCTTGAAACTGACAAATAGATTCTTAAAATCATGTTTAAGATTGAGTGAAGTGGAATGAGTGGTGAGAATTTAATATGATACGATGAAACACTAAGAAAGATCATAGGGTATGGTGATTGGTGGTTAAATATTCAACGCCAAATTCACAATGGCCAACAACATTACGAGATTCAGGACAACTACACAACGTTATTATTTAATTATCATTGGTTTTCTAATCCAACCATGAATTTCTGTTTTTTTTTTTTTTTTACTTATCTAAGCTTTATTTTGTACTTGGAATATGCTTCTACTGTTCTTCTCAGACTTTTTCTTTTGAATGGCTCAAGTTACTTAGAAAGCATGACTTGAATCAAAATCTTTAACCACATCCTGCTATCAAAATGAGTCAACCTGCATTGTAAATATAGTTTAGATAGAATTGGTTTAAAATTTTCTATCATTATATTTTCTTATTATTAATAAAGAGTTAATAAAGAGGATTCTTTTGTAATCATTTTATAACTACCATTTTCAGGATACACAATTTATTATCAATTTTATTTTATTTTATTATTTTTACTTTTGAGGTTTTATAACTATTTTTTAAAAATTTAATGTACTACTTTTAATAATTAAAATAATTATAAAAGACTAACAAAAAAAATCATTAAAAATGTTTTTTCTTAATTTTAAATATATTTTTCTCAACACACCTAAAAAAAAGAGTAAATGAATAAATAGTCACTGTGGATGACCTTATCAGAAAATGCACCAACCTGAAACATAAATAATTAAGGGGTTGGTGAGATTCAACTACTGTCCAGTCATTCTATCCTCCGATTCATATCACATCAAAAGAACACTGCATGTTATCTTCAATATTTGAATAATAAATATTTATGAAGCAGTACCATACAAATTGAACCCTGTGCAATAAAATATTTGCTTGTTTTTCTCTTCATGAACAATACTATTTTTCTTTTCTAATTTGTGTAACAATTTTGTGTGAAATAACTAGATAAAAATAATAAAAGAGTTGTCTAGGTATTATAGTTGTATCACAAGTGTTTGTTGAGGAATCTTTTGTACTAATTTGAATCCAACAAACTAATAAATTTGTTTCAGTGAATAAAGTGTCTTTTCGATAATGTTTTCCGAAGTAATTAATGCGATGTAACAGAGAATATAATGATAGCAAATGTCGAGGTGCTGTGCTGTTAAGCCAATATTAAAATTTTTAACTTAAAATTTTTTTTTTCATTTCTTTCCTTGAGAATTCAAATTTGTTAAAAAGTATTATTAATTTCCACAATAAAGTAATATTTCTTAAGACAAATGTTGTAATGCTAATATCCAAAAACCTAATATTATAGACCAACTTAATCTTCTTAAGAAAATCATTTTCAATATTTTTATAATATAAATGAATTTAGCGATTTTCTTTTTTATTAACTACAATTTTATATTGTTTCATAATGATATATTCTATTTGTTAAAATATTGGAAGGAAAACATAATTTTCTTTTGTTTTTTTTTCCTTTGGAAGGAAGACCTGTAAATCAAGTATTTCTTAAATGCAGATATATTTTTAAATTCTTAATAGGTTTATTTAATTTTTAAATTCTTAAAGTTAATTATTTTAGTTAGAACTTTATTATTTTTTTCTAAGTATTTAAATTTTTACATTTTTCAATTAAAAATGTAAGTATTTATTTTTTTGAATTATTATTTTATTAAGTAGGTGATGTTATTATTATTTGGTTTCGTCATCTGTTTACTTATCTTTATATATTAAGAAATGTGAGGGTACGTGATTGATACAAAATGATATGATTGCAATTTTTTTATCAACAAAAAAATATATTATAAACATTAAAACTCTCCTTGTGTATTTTAAGAGCCTCTAAAGTGACCTATAACCTCTTAAACACAAACAATATTTGTAAAGGTTTTTAACATTTTATGGTCGGGGAAAGATAGGCCTCAAGCTCAGATTTTGCATATTATTGATAATGACAATAATACATAGACAATATTATATAAAACCACCAACCACAAATGACAATATAATCTTTATTGTATTGATGTTACAGGGTAACCATAATACGTGTCAGATCATGTAGAGCTTCTGATAGATAATCTATTTTTCATGTACATTTATGCATTGTGCAATCACTGGGACCAAGTCTTGGCAGCATGTCAGAAATCATCACCGACACTAGAACACTTCTTGCTATGTGGCGCTTAATCTGGTACAAACTTTAGATAATTAGCTTAAAAGGAAATTAAGCATAGATTAAACATGTTTTGATGCTAAATTATCAATAGACAAGCTTTTTAGACTCTCCGGAACTACACCGCAGAAATAATTGCGACAGCAATAGTTATATTTGTTGTCTTGCAATGAACCTGGAACTACAATTCAAACCCTTGGTGTTCACTTTTAAAAATTCAGAAAAAACAAAAAATAAAACCAAGTCTAAAAATCTAAAACCAAAATTTAGTATACTAATTAATCGGGAGGAGGAATTAATACCCTAGTTTCATTGCTTTGGCTTGTGGTTCACTGTGATGAGGGTGTGGCTGGCTTAGCTTGAGACTAATAGGAGCAAATATATCGTATCCATAACTCATACTGCAAGAAGGATTGGATGTTGCAGCACCTTCCTTTCTACCTTTTGCTTCAAGAACCTGAAATTCAAATTATTAAGCTTGAAATAAAACATATATGTATGAAACTATGAATGATGTCTAAATATAGAGAACGAGTTTCTGATATATATATATATATATATATATATATATATATATATACCTTTTGTAATTCTTCATTGTTCTTGCGCATGAGATTTATCTTTCTGTGAAGTTCGACGTTTTCTTGATTGGCTTGGCTTCCCTACAATAGCATAGATTAAATTAGCAGTCAGAAATTATTGGAATACTAGGAATCATTTTAAGGAACAAGACCTGATTCATGAAACCTTTTGGTGTAGTTCTTTGACCTCATCAATCAGGATTTGATCCTGCACAGATAATAAAAATAAGTGATCATGTAAGACTCAAGCATGTAGCATGAAAGGGATCAATGATTTCTAAATATAATGGATGAGCAAGTTTTGGTTTGCTTTGGTTTTTGACTTTGAACGATGATACCTTTTTCATGCGAACACCCTTCAAACTTCTCTCCAGTCGATTTTCCAGATTCCCCAACTCCTTAATATCCAAACCAGAAAGTTCTTGGCCCATCATTTGTCTGCACTTTAAAAGAATGAAGTTTGGAATATCATTCTTAGCCTATATAATTCAAGATGGAGGAAGTTGTCATCCATGTTGGATGTATATTCAAACTAATTACTGATAAATTCTCCTATTTCAAGTTGATGATGAAAGCTGATTAACACTTCAAGGATTGTATATGCCAATCACTAACAAGAGCAAGTGTGGAAAAAAAGGCTATAAAATTCTGAATCACAAAGCTGTTGCTATATTCATTATTGACTGAAATCCTTTTGAGCCTTCATCAAGTTAAAACTTGAATTCATGACCTATATGATGAAGACTCTTAAGGGAATGCTTGTCAAATAAATGGTGAAGTTGAAGTAATCAAATAGTCATGACATGATTGAGCATTTAAACACTTTCTAAAGGAATTGTGATCATACTTCTATGTTGGTGAGAAAAATTATCCAATTGTTGCATATGATATGATGATCATTATTGGATATAGTTAATTCTAAAGCACCTCTTATGCTACACTAATGAGGATTCTTTTCACAGTATAAAAAGAAAGGAGATGAACTATGTGATAATGGTGAAGATGTGTCAAATAAAGATAGAATGGCAAACCAATTTGGTATCCCTGTGTTTTAGCTATTTGACATAATAAAAATGCTAATATATACCTTCAAATTTTTGCTTGGGCATTGTTTTTCTATGAGACATAAATGTTGGTCTTTGCTTGGGTTGTTAATTCTCTCTTTCTGTAATAATAGTCAACATGTTTGGTGGTTGGTTTGCTTGTTTTGAATATGTAAAGTTAAGCGATTCTTATTATTTCTTTCTGCATTTTAAGATTATTATTATTATTTTGTTCTTATGTGTATGTATTGTAACTATGCCACATGCAAGGGTTAATCATGATGGACAGACTCTTGTCCATATTGTTTATTTAGTTTATCAGATAGATTATATACAATAGTTTTTTTTTTTCTGGAAATTCTTAAATGTTAATTATATAATACGAGGTTATGAATTTTTTGCATCTAATTTCCTTTTACAGTCGACTTAAACATTTAAACCCTCTTAAATAATTGCTATAATTTTTCCAAATGAATTTACTTAATAACTCACTAGTCATATATTTCTGACTTACTTCTAATTACACAAGTGCTAGTTTGATTAACTTTTTACCTGTGACATTCTTGCATGTACTGCACTTGTTGCCTCAAACTTGCTACTTCTCTCTGCCAAAACTAGTCAATAGCAATATAGATATCAGATATATGCATATAAAATGACTACAAAATATTACAAAATATTGGTACACGTCACATTATTTTATTTTTCTCATCTTGTTAGTGAAAGAAAAACTATATCAAGTTCTAAATTCTATCAACATTGCTTTATACGTACCTGATTTCTTTAGTCATAAATTGAGGAAATGGTAACTGCCAGTGTATGTAGGTTCCGTTACATGGGCTTTGATTGCAGTTGTTCTTTTAGTAGTTTTTCGGTTATATTGTTTGTTTCTCAGATTCTTTCATTTTTTATTTTTATCAGTCAAAAATATATATTAATATAAAATAAAGTATTTGGATACTCTAACCTACCTAATATTTACAAAGAATAATCTCCATAACTTTATTTCTGAGCTTTGTATCTACGCATGCATGCTATAAATATTTGGAAGTCTTGTATAACCTTATTCACATAATAAAAGTTTGTTTTACTTCTCTCCCTTGAATCTCACCATGGTAGAAGATTACCATGAGATAAGAGTTAATCCTAATAAAATTTAATGTTTGTTAGATCTATTGTTCTACCCGCAATCAGCTCGCTATCAAATCATCCATTAATAACTAGTCTCATACATGAGATATATATACCTCAGCATAAGAGAAGTGTGTTGGAAGTCCCACATAGAATAGAGATATAGCCAATTTAGAATATATATATATAGGATGCAAAATTTTCCTTAAAAGTCGATTTTGTAGAATTGTTAATAGTATCACATCACTTTAATATATAGTCATTAACCTTATAATATTATCTAATTGTTAAAACTTTACCAATAAAGGATTATAGGGATACCATATTAAAAGTTATCAACCAGAATCAATTTTAAGTGCAAAGAAATGTCCTATTTTTCTCATTTTTGTTTCATTATGTATATGAGATTGGGTTTTTATGTTATTCATAATGCAAATTGCATTTAACAAAAAATTATACCAATTATGTGATACTGATTTAAAAAATAGCTAGCTCAACAATAATTTTGAAAATAAATGCATATTATTTATATTAAGTATGTTTATGACAAATATCATTTAGTTGCTTACCTCGATTGAAATTTCTCAAGTGAGAAATTTTTAAATTTCTTTTTATTTAAACCCTCACTATTTGAAGATTTGCTAAACTTGGATTACCGCAAGGAGCTAAAAATATTATTCAAATGAGATGATTGATAAAAAAAAGTGAGATATTTTAAAGAAGTCATATTAAAAAGAAAACTAGAAATTGACATTACAATCTCTTCAGAAATATCTAACTTTGAAATAGAACACTTTTTACATATGTCATATATATAAGATGAAAGAAAACTCTCTAATCAATGTAAATAAATTTTGATTTGTAACGACTCCAATAATACTATCACAAAAACACAACTACAAGTGAGATATAATGGGATTTTTAGAGGAAGCAGATGCAGCAGTTTCTAGCAAGGAAAAAAATACACACTGTCTAATTAAGGAATGACTAAAAATAATTCTATTTGGCCGAAAAAGGAAGAGGTAACAACTATAGGAAAACTAAATTTTGGTGTAAAGTTGCAATTTTCATATTTAAACAATATATTCGAGGGAATCTAAATATCCTACAATGTTATTTTTTGGGAAGTATCACTTTTTTGAGGATGAAAATAGTTAGATACAATCATATGTGTAAAAATAGATTACTTTTTAGAATAATATGTTAATTATATTGTAAAATTAAAAAAATATTTCGAAAATAACATTGTGGCAATATCTATTTTAGATACTTTAATTTTTTTTAGAAAGGAATTTGTTTCTAGTTTATCTATTGTCAATATTCCTGATGAATTGTGTTTGGGATGAGAGGGAGGCATAAAGAATATTTTCCAAAATGAAAGTATAGGAGGAAAAAGAAAGTTGAGATATTTCATATTTGTGCACAATTAATTGAGATTTCAAAACATGGTGACAGTACATATGTTATTACTTTTGTTATTGATTTAACATAAAAATATGGTGATGTGATTTGAAACGATGTGACTGTAAGATTGGAGCACCAAGTACATATATAAGAGTACCTGAGATGCACAAATATTGCGAAAAAAAAAAGCATGATGATATGGACATGTGAGATGCATACAGAAGAAAACATAATACAAAAAAGAAACCTATATTGTGGAAGAAGGACTCTTATTTGCCCTAATTGCTTTCTTATGTGTTGCAAGTGATGATGTATTAATTCTAAATCATGATTATTTTATGAAAAATATAACCTAATGTCTATTACAATGTTTTTACTCATGATAAGATTAGATTATTTGCGAGGGTGGTGGGTGGTAGCGAAGCTTCTTCAAACTCCCATACTCGAAGACTTTCTGCGAATGTTTTGGTCTTGGTCTCAGTTCTAAATTAACCAAAATCAAAAAGATCTTATGTTCCAATTTTTTTGGAGAATCGGGACCTAAAAAAATTTTGAAATTTGAAATTTTGACATACCTTTAGGTCTTAATTGTATTGGAATCAAGTTAGAAAAGATTTTTTTGGTCTTGATTATTTAACAATTTTGCGAAAATTTTAAAATTGCCATCATGTCTTATATGGTTCATTTGCTGTAAAACCGAAGCATATTACTAGAGTTTAAAAGCGAAAATTGCACCGGTATAATGGTGGAATACCTAATAGATTTTAACAAAATTATGGATGATCTTAAAAATATTAATGTGAAATTCAAATATGAAGATAAGACTTTACTACTTTTTAATGTCTTGCTCAAGGTGTTTAAGCATTTTCAATATGCTTTATGCTTTGTTGTTTGAGAAGGAAAAAGCTTCAAGAGCCTAAGAAAGGTGTATTGCCCTATAACATGCTCAAAATATTTGTAATAACTGAAAGCAAACAACACATGAGGGGCATATAATTTGGGGCTAGAAAAGTAGAAATCAAAGCAGTATCTTATAGTATGATATAATACGATCCAAGGATGCAACCAAAAGATTTTCTACCTATGTCTGGGGAAGTTGTTCATATGTGTAGTTAGTGTTAACATTTAGCTGCACATGTATGTAGGAAGTTGTCAAGATATTGTAAGAGAGGAATATATCCCAATAGGAAGAACTCATAGGTGTTGTAAATTTGGGTGGTTTAAACCATAGCTAGCTCATGAATCAAAGGGCTAAGAACTCTCGTTTTCAGAGATAGCATCTAATAGTTCTGAATTTGTTGGAGTGTTAATGGGGTCAATGTCAAATACATGGAGAAATTGAGTCATAGGCTCAAGCTGCACTTACAAATTTGTCCAATAGATAAGTTCTTTGATACCTCAGAATTGAATGAAGGAAAGGTAGTTATTTTTAGGAACAATAAAGTCTATAAGGTGCAAGCCATGATGTGAGTTAGATTGTGTAACAACTATTAGATATTCAAGAGTTTGAAAGAAAGCTTTTGTATATAATTGACAACCAAAATTGAATGAGGTACTATAAAGATTTTAAAGGTAGTGTCTACAGTTGTTAAGGGGGAGGTGAAAAGGTTCATCAATGATTTGCATGAATTTGTGGCTTGTTGGACATAACAAGATTATATAAAGTTATAGCATCTGAGGTTAAAACTCATAAGTTAGAAAAGTTTGGTGGATCTAGGCAAACGAAATTTGCTTTGAGGTGATAGTATGGAAGAGCAAGACTTTTGTGATGAATGCACAAGCCTCTTAGATTGAAGTTTGAGACTGATAAGTATGTGTTCAATAGACCATATAAGTATGCCACCAGTGTAATAAGGGCTTTTGGCTCCGGTTATTTTTGGCATTCTGCCTCGGTTTTAGAACCGAGGCATATTGAGGTGAGGCCAAAAGGGGTGCCTTTTGGTCTCGGTTGCAAAGAACCGGAGCCATATTAATTTTCTATAATTATTTATAATTAAAATTTTGAACCCTAATCCCTTTTTGTTTTCACGTTTGCTGATAGATTTGGAACCCTAATCCCTTTCTGTTATCCTGGTATTTTGATTCTCGAGGGTTTAGAACCCTAAATCCAAAATGTTTCGAATCTGCTATTGAACTCATCACACTACCTCTATCTGCACATCCTCATACTCTGCTGCCATGGTGGAGCACGCGTCTCGGGAGGGGTTTTTTGCAGTGGCACGCGAGTCGCAATGGTGATTCTGCAGGGGCAGCGGTGGAGGTTTCTGATGGCGGTGTCGATGGTGTAGTCGAGCGCGAGTCGCAGGTGATGTTCCTTCAGCGGCGTGACTTGTGGTGGTTGTCGAAGGCGTGAGGCAGATCTGGTTCGAGAGCAACAGTGATGAGGTTGATGGCGTTGCAACAGAGGCTGTTTGCAACAGAGGCAGATCTGGTTCGAGAGCAACAGTGATGAGGTCGCAGTAGTGTCACGCGATGGTCTGACGTCGCGGTGGCTCTCGATCTGGTTGCGTTTTGGGAGAGTTGCGCAGAGGAGAAAAAACCAGTTCATGGTTTGGGTTCGCGCAGAGAAGATGAATAGTGCAGGGTTCGCAAATTTGGAATCCTAAATAAGTTCTATGGCTTCGGTTCCATTAATAACCGAGGTATAAAGTGGTATAGGCCTCGGTCCTATTCCACCCGAGGCCAAAGCCTCTGCTGTCAGTGGCAATTTTGAAATTTTGGGAACACTGACGAGTTATATGCCCCGGTTGAGTGATAACCGAAGCATATAAACCCCTATAGGCTTCGGTTGGATAGGGACCCGAGGCAAAAAAGTTCGAAAAATTTCAAAAATGCCACCGCGTCCTTATAGGCTTCGGTTCCGCAATAACCGAGGCCTATAAGGCGAGTTAAAAACGTGATTCTGCACTAGTGTGCTCACGTAGAACCTTGAGATCCAACACAAGTTCAAACTCATAGTGGAGGGTCGGTCTTATTCCCTTACCATCAGAGATTAATATTTACAAAAGGTGTGGACTTATATCTTGAAAAGTAAAACTAAAGACTTTTCAAAGATTCAAGAAGTAACACATTATGATCAACTATAAATAGGTAACCGAACTTAAAATATTTGTGTAGAAATGACAATGAATTAGAGTTTGTATCATATCAATTTAAAAAGTTTTGCAGGAAAGAAGGAACAAAGAGGCATAAAACAATTGTAGGTACACCTCAACAAATGGTCTTGCTATAAGAGAATGAATAGAACCATTTTGAAGCGGGTAAGGTGTATATTTTGGAAGTTGATTTGCCTACATCCTTATGGGATAAAGTTGCTAACATTGTCGTCTATGTGATAAACGTGAGTTCATCATTTGCTCTGATGTTTAAGACTTCTATGGAGGTATGGAGTGGAAAGATAGTAAATTATTATAATATAACGATGTTTAACGCTTGACATTTGCACATGTTAAGGAAGATAAACTTGAAACATGAGTAGACAAATGATCTTCATTGGATACACTTAAGGAGTGAAGAGGTATAAGTTGTGGAGGTTGAAACATGGAGAAGTCAGATATTTCCTAAGTTGAGAAGTCACATTGGATAAAACTCAAATGACTATGATCTATAAAGATCTAGGGAAGGGTAACGAGAAAGCTCTTGTTAAGGTGAAGTCTTCTGAATTTAGATAAGATTATTTAAGGATTAGGATGACATATCAAATGACTAGAATCAACCTTCTACCTCTAACTTGAGAAGGTCAATTTGTGTGAATTTGAACTTCAATTATTAGCTTACACATGATAAGACTAGTTGTAGTTTTATATATATATATATATATATATATATATATATATATATATATATATTAAAGGAATAAACAATAACAAAATTTTCTCACCTGTGGTAAAACATTGTTCAATAAAAATCTTGATGTCAATTGTTAACTAGTATAAGCTATAACTAGTATTAAAACAATTGATGTTAAATCAACTTTTCTTCAAGTTAACTTGGAAGAGACTGTCTGGTTGTTGAAGGTAAAGGAAAGTGTGTCTCTTAAATAAATTCATGGCTCAAAACAAAGTTCATGCCAATGGTACAAGACATTTGATGATGTTTTTGAGGAAGACACGGTTCTAAACTAGCAATTGTGATAGTTTTGTCTACATCCTTAAAAGAGAAGAAATGAGTGTTATTCTTGCTCTTATAAACAAAAAATATCTTTATAGTCAATAAATATTAAAAATGATGGAAAAAGAAGTAAAAGAAAACGTAAGGCCAAAGTTGGAGATGAAAGATTGGTCGCACAATACGTATACTTGAGATGTATATACACAGCGGCTATACAGTTGAATTGTTGCATCTTTCTCAGCAAGGATATTTGAAGAAGGTTGTGAAGAGGTTTAGAATGCAATAATATAAATCTATAAGTACACCTTTGAGTTATCACACAAAGCTATGAATTTCTTAATTTTGAGGAAGATCTGAGGAAGATAGAGACTATTCCACTTTCAAATGTAGTAGGGAGCATGTGGGGATGGTAAGTAACATACCAAATTTAACACATGTTGTTAGTGAGATTAGTAAGTTCATGGAAGATCTTGGACCTACTCATTGAAAAGTTTTGAAATGAGTGTTCAAATATTTGAACAAATTATTATGTTCCTAAAGTTATCCGAACATGATCTGACAAGAATATTTTGGTAATTCATCTAATCTTCAAATTGTTGTAATATTTTATATTTCATATTTATTGGAACTACTAGTTCATGGTTTTTTTCCTTTTTATCATGAATTTGCAACCATGTGTTAAACACATATACTTCTTAAGATTCACATTAAGCATTTGAATGAGTTGTAAGTAAATATGGTTATTTATTTATTATTCTTACTATTTATATTGTGTAATAATTATCTTTCAATACATACATCATTAACAATCATGTGTTATATTGTGTGGTTCTCCTACTTGCACAAGTATCCTGACATATTCTAAATAAATAGTAGATTGATAATGAAAAACAATTTATTTATGTCTATCACATGAATTAAGTTTATATAATTGTACCCTAACAAATGATTATTTTGTTATTAGTTTTTACATTGGATATAACACTATAGATGTTAGTGTAAGAAGATATTTAAATCCATTGAATACACATTTATTTGCTCGTAAATGTCAATTAAAAATTAAATGTTAGTTATGTTTGTATTGAATTGTAATAAAGAAATAAGACACCATAAGTGCAATCACTATGTAATTCAATTGATCACCACCATTGTGTGAGTTATCATTAAAAAAGGTTAGGATCAAGTAACTATGTTTCATTAATTCCATAATAAATAATTTGATTGCAATTTATGAAATAATTTCAAGTTATAATGCCTTTCTTTCATATTTAATGGATATACAATTAATTGTTTTACTCTGAAAGTACTCTAACTTTATCAAATCAACATAGACAACATATTTTACTAACTTTTACAACACATTACACACTTGACATATATTAGATTAGATTTTAGAATTTTAATTGATTAATTTTAACTTTTCAATATAGGTTTTCATATTTTAAATATTGGGGCTTTAAAATTCTTAATTATTATTATTATTTTTTGGAGTTACAGATGCTTTTCGTTATAACTAAAAAGATTTTATAAGTTTATTATAAATAATATTGAACCTATATATTATAAATTATAGATTGTGAAATAATTTTTTATATCTATAGGTGAATTAAATTGAGGTAAGTATTTTTGTATTAAAAAAGCTAGGTATGGAGAGAAACTATCATCATATTCGCATCTTCAAAGGACAGGTATGGAGAGAAACTATTATCGTATATTTCTGCAGTTGAACTTGATTTAAAAAAGATGACAATATACAAATAAAAACTGAAAACTGAACTATCATCATATGTGACTGACATGCATTTATATATAACAATGATTCCCAGAGTTACATGTTTCAGTAAAAATTAAATGAACAACGGTTTAAAAATCTTCATTAAAGAGAGTTTTTAAATCATCCTTAAAACCTTCCAGTGATACCATATATGAGAAAATGAGTTTATATACATCAGAATAAGGCTTGGATTCTTCATATAATACTAAATTCAAGTAGGTATAGTTTTAGAATCTTTCAACACATATTGGTTTATATAACTAAATTCAAGAAATGGATTATGGCTGTTACCTTGATTTCTGAAGCAGGGTTCATTAACTGATGATGGTCCTCTTTGACCTTGTTATAGCGATCAATAACAGATTTCATGCTGCAGAAAGTATATTAATCAGATGAGAGCATTATCATGATCATCTATCTGTAAATCCTTATAAAAACACTTCTTCTATCAATACTGTTCTAACTTACACAAAAATCAATATTGTATGTTCCATAAATTATAAAGTTCTACGTCAATTGCTTGCAAAATAATACATAATTTCATTGTTATAACATTGATATATTCTATTAGTTCCTCAAATGATAGTATACAGTGTAGTATTATTTTGTAATATTTATATAGTAATTAATTTAATTTCTACCAGCTTGAAGTTATTTTAACGAAAGCAATATATTTTGTGTTTTAGTAAATGCCTTTTGTTTTGTAATGAAACCAAATATGGGTTAGAAGCGAAGATCAAACAGGCTTGACTAAATCTAAAATTAAACTATAATCTATTGATCAATGGAGCTAAATTTTGAAACTACTTAGAACAAAGGGAATACAAAAGATTGAGAGTGAAATTTCAGAAACATAGAAAAGAATGCAACAAATAATAGAGATGCAGAGGATGGGGTTTTTATACGTACAAAACTTCAGCACAGATTAGCCACCCCAACTGGTTAATCTATTGTAAACTTGGATTTTTCTTTGAGCTTATAGATGATACCAAACACTCTCAAAGACAATGGTTCTTTCTTTCAGAAACACTAATTCCTGAATGTTTTATGTTAATAGAATGCAAGCAGAAGAACAGTAATTGACTAGATTCACCTAAAAGAGAAAGTTACTCCCCAAAAGTAATAATCAGTGAGAAAAGTGGAAAAAAAAAAGGAAAAAAGAGAGAAGAAATTGATGGTACCTTGAACTAGCATAGTCATAAAGCTTGCTAGTGCTGGAAAACACAATCAATCCAACTTCTGCATCACAGAGAATAGATAGCTCTCTAGCTTTCTTCACCAACCCACTTCTTCTCTTGGAAAACGTCACTTGGCGGCTGGTGGAATTGTCAATCCTTCGAATCACGATCTTTCCTCTCCCCATCTTTCTCAACCAAACTCAAAACTTACTACTAGGGTTCTTTCTTTCTCAAACTGTTCTTCCACAAGGTGTTTCTTCTTCAAGTGCAGGTCAACGGAAGAGAAAAGAATCAGAAAAGTTGAAGGATACTAAGGATGGAAACGGGCTTAATTAGAAAGGAATCGTTGAAGGATTGAGTGAGAAATGAAAAAAAAAAAAAAACAAAAACGCGATATAAATGAGGAAAGAAAGAGAACATTTTACATTACTAGTAACAAATAATAAATAATGTTACAAATATGGTTGAGACGAAAGAAGAATAATAACCAAATCAGTAACTTACTTGAAAATTATGGGATGGAAAAGGAAAACTGGAAGAGGAGCTAGAAGAAGAAAGAAAGTGATGCAGTTTGGGAGCTTTATAGGGAAAGTGAAAAGTGGTTTTTGTAGGACTCAAGATGGTTTCAGTGTGCTCAGGTTTCAGACTGTGGGGCCAACTCAACCAGTGCAATTCACAGAACAAAAATTATATCTTAATCTGGGTTTGCTCAGAAATTTGTAATTTCAATTTATACAATTTTCTCACAAAATAACTAAAAAAAAGGGGAAAATAAAGAAAAGAAAGAACTATTTTTCATGTCGCATACTATAAAAATTTGTTGTTAATAATAAGATATTATGCACATAGTCAATACTAAAACACAGATAGAAGCTGATCTATATATACATCTTTTGAATTTCACGTTTCATCCAAAATCTTGGGATTTTGATACCAAACTAAACATCTGAATGTAACAAAATGTCAAAATTCTGTGTTAAAATTAGGGAGGATAAATAACTCCTCATCCATATTAAAATTTGTGAGTAAAATCTATAATGGATATCAAATGAATATTATTAATAGATACATACGAATCATGAGTATGGTATTTAGAAATGTTGACTATCTGTTAATAATCATAAATAAATTTTATTTGAATATTTTTTAAACAAATGTCAAAATAAAATTACTAAAAAAATTTAATTATTGAAAAATTATTTAAAATTTAATTTCGTAAATTTTATTATATTATTTTAATGAATAATTTGACTTAAATTATATTTCAAAATTATTATTTTTATCTAAATTTATATTTAAAAGTTTACTTTTAAATAATTTAATTTCAAATTTTAGAAAAATAAAATATTAAAGTATGTGTCGATGTTCAAGCATCCACAAGTATTAAGAAAATTCATGAATAATTGTCATACATCGGCAGTATAGATGAGATGTTTTATATGTTTTTTTTTTAAATTATCTAATATTATTGTTTAATTATATCTTATATGTTCTATCATTAATCTTAAATTAAGTTGAAAATGAGGGATGAAGAATAAGGAGGGTACAGATCTAATTGACCACGTTTCGAAAAGTGATTGGCCGTTTTCAAATGAATGACGTGGCAGTAAGTGAGTGGTATCTGAAATTGATTTATTGTTTTGGTGTTGTATTGGAGAACTCAGATTATTTATTATTTCGTCTTGGAATCCTGACAAATACTATAAATTATATATTAGTTAGAATCCACTTACTCTTTAAACATTTTTTATATTACCACTTTATTTCATTAACCTATTTGATTATTAGGAATTGGTCCTTATTCGATTTGGTGGTAATACACAAAAATTAATATCTAACAAACTCAAATCAGACTTCAAGTGATAAATATGACCTAAAAACTGCTCAAATTAGCAAACAAATTAGTTATTTAAAAGTTAATTTTAATTTTAGTTTTCTACAAAAATAGAAATCAACTTATTTTTTTTTTTATTCTACATACAAACTTGTTATTATTGTTGTTAAATATGGATATGTATATTACTGAAATTAATACATCTAATTTGTTTTAACTTTTTGTGGGTTCTGCATGTTAAGAACCTATAAATTTTTAATATTATTTTATATGTTTTAATTATTAAAATTATTTTATTGATTCTATGTTTTAGTTTTCAAAACATTGATAATAAATATTACGAAGTGAAATCCAACACCATAACTTTTAGTTTTAGTTAAAATAAAGTAAATACGTTGTAATAATGGTGCGGAAGAAGTGATAGAGGCGTTGAGTTTGGTGGTTACATTAGAGGCAAGTGAAAGTGATGATATAGAAGCACAGTGGTAGGAAAAGTGGAATTAAAAAGATGATTTAGAGCTCCTACAACACAACTTCATCTTCTCACTTACTTCACTCATTCTCCCCTTCATTTTTGGGAGAACACTGCAGAATCTACCATGTGGACTCAACACACAACTTCATGTAATTATTCTTCCACATGCACCATCGTTTTAGGCTATTCAAGAGTGTTTATAAATTATCTTCTTCATGCATTTTTATACAAATTTAATGTCTTTATTTTCAATTTTTCTTTCATTTCATGGATTAACATAACAATTAGATACATTGCATTATACATCAAATAATACATATAATGAGGATTTTAATTAAGATTAGTTTTTAACTTAACTATAAATGATCATAAATCATTAATAGTTAGTTATAAATCATCAATCATAGGGTTCTAGAAAAGTTTTGATATTTTATATTGTATTTGGACGAGATAATGTAAGAGAATAAATCAGTTATATATAAAATTTGAAATTCTTTAAAGTAGAATGATTTATTGGATGAAAAAATTTACAAAAATGGAATTGAGAAATTTTAATAAAATATTTTAAATAATTAAAATAATAAAATTTGAAATTTACAAGTTACGAAATTCGTCATTGATCAGGATGAGAAAAGTTCACAAAACGAAAAAGTTTACCTATATCAAATTTATGCTCGAACTTAATCATATCTTAACATCTAGTCTAGATCAACTTGGTATAACTATGAATTTAGATTGTCTTGACTCAACTTAAACATCATTTATTTTAAATTATTTTACATTTTAAAGTAAGAAAAATATTATTTTCTTGGTATTACATAAGTACTAAATAAAAATTGAAGTGTTGATCTACCATTACCCATTTTATATATTTTATATATGGCATTCTTTTCTTATTATAATTGTTTTTACATGATTTGCAAGCTGTCTGTCTGCAGTTTTAGGGTAATTAGCAATATTGTTATATTGATCTTGACTGAAAAAAAATGTGTGCGACATTATAAGCCATTATTAGGTGTAGTTATTGGTTGCATAAGTTATGGTTTTCTTTGGAAAGCTTCATAATTAGTCACATGTGCGCCCAGCTTTATATTTGATTGTAGTAAAACCTAGTAGTGGGGTACAACTATATTTGGATAGTTTTAGTTTAAAACTATTTTTAAGTTGCATTTTTTAGCTAAGTCCCTGCAATTAACGACAAAAACCTAATTAAGAATTTTAATTTCTATTTCCTTCATCTCAGTTGGCTCACCAATCGATCTAATTCCAGATGCAACACAAATCAAGGTGGGTGTGGTAGATTCAGCTGCAACTCACAGAATCTCCTAATAACTCATATAATGTTAGAGTACACAACACACTCACATGCCATTAGAGTGGCCAACTTTTTGTTTCATTCACTGCCACAAAGACAACTTGTCGTATCTAAAATAGGAATCACTTGTTTCGGATTCAATAAGGTTTCCCAAATTGGAAATAGTTAATGACTGCTATTATATAAATGTAACACTAACACTATTTCGTGCCTCCTTTCAATCCCATAATTAAGTATTGGAACTTGAAATACTACCTCAACCATTTCAAATTCATTCATCCACCACCAACAACTCATGACTTTTTTATTACGTGCTCTAGTCACAAGAGAGCAAAAAAAAAAGATACAACATAAAGTAATGTTACATAAAAAAATATATTATTAACAAATTTTGTTTATTCTAAATCATTTTTAACGACCATAAATGATGTGGTATAAGGTTAAATATTCCCGTAATAACAGTCTACTATATGTATTTTTTTTTTTACTTTTATCATGTATTAAAAAAAACATTACAAATGACTAAATACACTTGAAAATTGCACATATCTTTCGGACAAAATTTAGGCGGTGTCAAGATAAAATATTAAATATGTTTGGTTTGATTAGTCGGATGATATTTATTTTCGTTCAGAAGTATTAGTTTGATATCTGTTTTTAAAAAAATGTCAATCGAGTCTTAACTTTTGAAAAAGTGTCTAAATTAGGTCCCTTTATGAACAAAATTATTAACACCATTAACTTTATTCATGACTTTTACCACTAAATTTTAATATAAATATCAATACTTAATTTTATAAGTCATTTTAAATATTAATACTGTTAACCGCGTTAATAATTTTTTTCTGAAAGTAATCTAACTGAAATATTTTTTCAAAAGTTGAGACTCAATTGACACATTTTAAAAACAGATACCAAACTGACACATCCGAACGAAAGGTGAGTACCATTCAACTAATTAAACCAATATGTTTTTAGTCTATGAACTTTGCTGCAAAATTAAAATTCGTTAGTGTCTGAAACTTTAATACATTTTAGTCCTCAAAACTTTAAATGAATGAATATAGTATTTTTAACCCAATTAAACTAATTTTTGTTATGTGTCAAACACATTTATCAACAGAACGTGTCAGATACCGTAAAGAACTCAAATGCTAGAAACAAATTTTAATTTTACATCAAAACTCAAAAATAAAAAACATATTTAACACAAAAAATATATAAATTTTTTAAAAGTATTAAATACATTAAAATTGAAATATATATATATATATATATATATATATATATATATATATATATATATATATA
>Ga0214545_1006957_pt1 | contig 19327 bp, 15 predicted proteins | sample CNSS4metaG_FD_160064 | JGI IMG/M metagenome (GOLD analysis project Ga0214545, IMG submission 160064) | Root nodule microbial communities from cowpea collected in UCLA plant growth center, Los Angeles, California, USA - CNSS4 | ecosystem: Host-associated > Plants > Roots > Nodule | place: USA...
GGGTTAAGTGAGCCGGGTTGAATTCAACCCACTTTTGAAAAAGTTGAATTTTTCTCAACCCAACCCGGCTCGAACCCGTGGTGAGCCGGGTTGGCTCACGGGTTGAAACCCATTTTGACATCTCTACCAATAATCATACTCCACCATAAGAGAGAGTATCTTCACTTGAAATTAAACCATTTCAAGAAATTTTCATACACCATGCATGCTAACCAATGCCCATACATAAACATTATATACCCTGAATCAATGTTAGCCAATGTCCGTGTAAAAATTATCTCTAGAAAATACTCATTCTAGCATTCACAATCTGTTCACCCACATGCCACCACGTGTGACAGTCATCCGCTCAAAAACAGGAAATGCTAATACCACAATCCTCTTCTCACAAATCTGACCATTCAAGAACTACCACGTCATCATCTTCTTCCTCAAGCATATTTGAACAAAAACAGTTACATAGAGACAACCTTCATCTTTCATTTTCATCTTCCTCTACCAGGTTCAAGTGCCTCACCTAAGAAGGTGAAATCATGCTACTAGGAAATAGCAACAGTGCAAACAACAACCACAATCCACAAAAATTAATCTTTAGCAGTAAATTATAATGCTGAATAACAACAAGCCAATTTACATATCAGTTTAGTGATAAATTCTTCCTGGAATATGAACTATTTGTGAAATGTTTATGTTTTATAAGTTGAAATATATCATTGAGAAAAAATCTACACGTTAAATTTGTTAATATAACCAGTAACTAAATTTTATTTTTTAAATACATGTCAACTAATCTGTTGATAACAACTTATCTTTAATATATCCAAGTCATATTTCAAATATATTGGATGCTCTACTACAAGGATAAGTTGGAAATTGAAAGCTACATTACAACCTCCAGCTTCATAAATATCAGAAACAAAAGCTACATCTGTCTATAAACAATATTAAAGATTAATTACAACTGTGACTAGTACATATTACAAAGTACAAAATTTGGCAGAAATCATTGACATGCCAATTTTGTAAGAAAATTCATTTTAAATCGAAAGTTATTACTTTCCATCATCGAGTACAAAGTTCAATTTTTCAACACTGATGTTGCTGCTGCTGCTGCTATGTTTCCCTTTATTTGCTAATAGTCACCTTACCTACCAAACAAGTATTAAATCATTTAATGGAATTCAACCATAATTTCAAATTAAATTAATAACTAAGATTAGGCATCCCTACTTTATCATCATACCAGATTGTATCTCTACCGTATCTGTACAGCATCATAAATGATCCCTACGTAGCCTTTAGACTCTATAGCCCCATAACTGTTGGTTTCTCCAAACTTCACCATAGAAAGATTTGAGCAGAAGTCGCAATGCCTGCATTCATTCAAGGAAAAAAAGGCATTTATCAATAACAGATCTTATAGTACAATTCTATATTATAAAAATTAATTCAGTATTGCAAGACAATGTTTTGAACGCTCCTTCCTAGCATATGCTGCAAAACCTGCACAAGCTACAGCAACCTCAGACAGGTAACCGTTTAATCAAAGCAGAGAATGAAAAAGATATCAGAAAATGAATAAGAAGAAAGAAAATGTGGACTAGATCATCTCCCTTGAGCCTGCAACAGAAATAGGAAGAGTGAAGCAGCAAACCCAAAATCAATTCACCAGATGGCAAACTGGAGAGAACCTCAGCCTACAGAAATCAAGGTTATTGATATGACCCTAAGGACCAAATAACTGTTTGCTGTTCATACAAAATTAAGGAGTACAAAGCTCATGACAGTAGCAATAGCAATGAGTACATTAACCACAGATACACTAGTAACTTGATGGTTAGCTAATAAAGGGTTACAGTTAAGTACATATCTCATGTATGCATCTATCAATTGACTGAATCGAATTCAAGCAATGAAAGCCAAAATACATTCTGTAGTCGGCTATGACAGTCAGCTTCTCACTAGATTTAGAAGAAAACCAATGTCAATTCAAGTGTCATAAATGTGTTGCGCGTAGAAAGATCCTGTTCAAATCCCCATTCAACAGTTGCTACTTTAAGACTACATTACATTAATACTAGAAATATAAAGATTTCTTCCTAAAGCAGATGGGGGCACATCATGTCCACCAATAAATAATCCATAAAGTTTTGTTATCGATACTCATCTGATTGACAAAAGAAAAAAAAAAAAAAAACTTCAAAGGGACAAGAAAAATTATAAGAGTCTTTTTCAGTTATATAATAGATATCTAATTCATATCCATGCCATCTCCAACTTGGCTGCAGATAGGACCGACAGCAGTGAAAGATCTCTCGAAAGGAGAAGGATGAAATTGTGCATCACGTCTACGCTTAAAACCGCAGCTATCAGAGGGGGAATTCTCTGCATCAAGCTTTCTGCGGACACCTCTCACTGCTTGTTCCTCTGCTGGAGTAAGGGGGAAAATTTGACCACTTGCTAGACAAAGTGAGCTATGGTTATCATACAGAATTCTCTGGTTACAGTTTTTATCGCAGATGTGAGTCAGCATTGTTAGCTTGCAGCGATACATGTTTCCACAAACATGTTCATTTTCACATTTCCAGTTGCATCTGTGACAGGGAACTGGACCATCTTGGCCCAAAATACTTGACAGATAAATAACATTTGAAGGAGCTGCAACCATAGGTTTGCCATGTACCTCCATTTCTTCGGTCTAAGCAGAAACTTCTAGGATTCCAATCTAATACTCCCCAACTCGAAGGCCTTGCCTGAATTTTCTGCAGGGCCCACCACAACAACACATAATTCAGTAAACTCAACACAAACTGACTTGCTTGACTCTAAAGAGATGTAAGGACTTTAACCTTCTATGACCAACCAATCTTATAAAGTAATTTCTCTCAACGTGTGTCAAATAAGAAAACTGTTTTCATAAATTAGGTTAGATCTTAATCCATACTGAAACATCCTTCCAAGACAGGAAAACCGAACACAAAAAGCCATAAATGGAATTTAGCAGTTCAGAAAAAAGGGCAAATTAAAAAAATGATTTTTGTTAAATTTCTAATTCAGAAAATGTGTAAGTGATTAGTAAATTATATTCATTCACTACCTCTCTGTGACAATAACACAAACACCATTTATACTTAGGCCAACCAAATATCCCAATGAGGCAGATCTAAACCAAGGCCAATCAAGATTCCCAAAACAAAATAAGACACCACAATCAACACAACCACCGTGGAAATTAATTACCCATCCACATTTAAACATCTTATAACGCCTGTTAGGTGTGAATAAATGCACAAGAGTTAGGAAACAATAAGAGAGAGCATGTGAAAGGAACAAACATATGCGAACACATCATTCTCAATTCCCATGCACATAAAAAAAAAAAAAAAACAAAAAACAAAATTTTTCCAAAAAAATAAAAAAACAAAAAAACAAAAAAAAAAACACATAAAAAAAAAAAAAAACCCATCAACAACATTGTTCCTATAACATACGAATTCAACCCCACCATAAAAAAGAGAAACCACAATATTAATCAATTCGGTTAAATGATTAGACGATGAAACTAGGACGAAAAGTGGACCAACCCAGATAAGAAAAATGGACTTACACGCTCTCCAACAAGGTTATGCTGCCAAGACTTGTTCCTCAGTACCTGCAAAAACGATGCAAGAAAAACCCAAAACAGATAACATAAAAAAATTGAAAAAACAGAATCTCTCTCTGAACCACACTCTCTCTCTCTCTCTCTCTGCAGAACCTAAGCAGAGCAAAAGCTAGAAAAATTTAAAATTTGCAAGGAATGTAGGAGGATGGAATGGGGTATTTATAGAAAGCAGGTACTGATGGTCACTGTGCACTTGTGGGACACACACCAACGTAGGACAAAACGAACTACCGGAAATGCGCGTCAAATTTCGGGCAAATTGTGACCCAAATGTAAACATGTCACTCTCGGGTCGGGTCATGTCAGGTGGCACCATCTCCATCAAATTTGGATTAACTATCGGATCTAACTCCAACGTTCTTTCTCATCCCACCAATTATTTTTTATAAAAAAATGTTTAATTAAACATGTGAGTGAATGTATTGGACCATAGAAGATACTACCTCTATAAGTGTATCCATTTTTTTGTCAAATTATTAAGTTTTTCTATCCTAGTCAATTATATTTTAATTTTCCGTTTAAATAGTTGAGGGTTTATATTATAGAATTAGAATTGAAGAATAATAAACTTTTAAAATATGAAAATAAAAAATGAAAACACGACAGTGGAAAGAAATTAAAAAATGAAAATAAAATATATTTATTTGTGCACGTGTCCCGCAACGGATCTTTTCCACTCTCGTGTTTTAAATGCGCCACTCACTTCACTCGCTCAATATTATTTTCAAAATTCAAAACGAAGCGGATTAGGAGGAGAGAGAAACAAGGCCACACCGCGAAAACTGCGTACCCTACCACAGGTCAACACGTGTACGCGCTATTGGGCTTCATGGATCAGAGCCCATTAAAGGACCCGACCCATCTTATCGGACATTAGCTTCTAGGGTTTCTGTTTAATCCTTCCATCCATCGATGATTTTTGTTCTTGGAATCGAATCTTCGATTTGCTTGAGCGCTAAGGATCATGGTGGGGTTCAAAAACAGATACATGGTGATGGAGGTTTTCCTCAACCCTAATAGAGAAAAAGCGGGCGATAATTCTGTTATAATTACACAGTTTAATGTCTCCAAAGCTGTGAAAGACAGCCTTTTGGAGAATTTTGGGGAGTGTGGTTTGGCTTCATCGTTGGGATCATTCCAAGGTAAGTAGTATTTTTTTTTTTTCATGCTGTTTTCTAAATGCTATACAGATTTTGATGGTATTAACATTTGTTTTTTTTGTTTTTTGTGTGCAGTTAAGTATGTGAATTCAATTACCAATGTGTGTATAATTCGGGTATCAAGGGAGGAGTATCAGAAACTATGGTCTGCCATTACGATGGTCACAAACATTGCAAACTGCCCCGTCGTCTTTAATTTGCTGGATTTGTCTGGTAAGCAAAAATAAAATCCTGCTTCGTTTGTTCTTGTAGTTTTTCATTGGTTTTTCGTTAATTCCTTGGAGAATATATTGTGTTGAACAAGAGAAAAAAATAAAAAAGGGCGTGCAAGATTATGTCACGGGAAAGGAAAATTGAGAAATTCGGAAATTTTGAATTGTGCTATTGCTTTTTTGTTGCTGTTCAGTTTGATCCTCGGGTTTACATGTGTATCAGAAAAATAAATGTTTAGGCCCTTGGAAGAATTTCAGTTCCTCCAGGGATCAGTTTTGTGATCATACCGAAAACAAATTGGTCCAGATTTTGATTTAGAATACTGTTATGCACGACAGTGCTTTTGTCAGAAAACCCTTTCAACAACAATAGAATGCCTCCGTATTTTCGTAGCTAGTACGTTGACCCTATCTTGCTATGAGGTTATAATTTGCGATGAAATTTATTATTAAAATAACATTACCAAATGTGAAAACAAAGGACATCAGGGTACCGATGTGAAAACAAAGGACATCAGGGTACCAATGTGAAAACAAAAGACACGTGCATTATAACTATTGAAAGAAAATTGAGGTTTTGGTTGTTAGACTTCCTATTAGGGGTGTGTGAAGCTTTGGAAGGGAAATTGGTTTGCGGGAATTTGATTATGCAATTGTTGGGGTGACATGGATTTTGTGCCGCAGTCATATGTAGATGTAGATTAGTTATGCATTGCTTTTCTTACTTCCCAGTGCGGAGGGATATGGATTATTTATATAATTTATGAACTATGTTGACAATAATATGAATGCAACTCAGAAAACCTTTTAGACACTTTTTATCAATTTGATTGGATCTAGCCATTGACCGTATTCGTAATTTCAACTTTTTCTGTCACTTAAAGATATGATGTTTAATATAAAATAATTATAAATCCTGATATGAAATGTTACATTGTGCTTCAGGAAGTATAAGGGCGTGTAAAAATGCTGCCTTGAAGTGTGAGGAATCAAAATTTGAGCAGTACAAACTCATGGTCGGTGATCGTTTCTCTTCTGCTGATTCTGATCGCATGAATTCCTATCTCGACAGGATCAAAGTTTTGGAACACTGAATATTTGGCCTTCAAGTGGTGTCTCATTGAGATTTCTCAGTTTCTTGCAACTTGTTTGTGTTCAGTCACATGTTTTGCCTTATAATTCTAGGATAAATTTTAATCTCTCTAGCATAGGGTATTTGTTCTCCGTGTGAGTTCAGTGCATTTCTGAGTTTACCGATGATAGTAACTAGTGTATGGTATAGAGTTACAAGTTTCTTCCGTGAGAGAAGACACTTCTGAAAATATGTAAATTTGCGCCTTTGTAAAATACTAGATTAGGAGACATAGTTGCAGAGGGAAACTTTTTCTTTTAGAGCTTGCAGCTAGTTTCTTCCATTCTTTCACTTCAATTTTCTAGATTTATTGAAAGAGATGCAATCTTCTTAATGATTTTATTGATTTGGTGTTATAGTAAGCAATAACTTTTATGAATGTTTTGGTTGAAGGAAATTAGAGTTAATATTCGTTTTTCTTGTTAGATGAAATTTCAATTCTCTCAGCTTTCCCTGTGCAGCATCAACATCACTTGCCAAATTCTCTTCCTTGTGATTACATTGAAAAATTTTCTCTTCCTGGGATTGTAGCTGATAACGAAAGTAGTTGGAGATGTTTCTTTTTTATTGAAATACTATATCATGTCTTGGGAAGTGACTCAGAAATATAAGTTGTGCAACATATATCAGCAGTTTCCTTCTGTAAGTTTTAAGAATTACTATAAATATACACTCTGAAAATTTCACTTTCTGACTTTATTTAATGGAAACAACTATTCTTTTCATTCTTTCTTTTTATCAAATTTTATTCTGATAATTCTTTGTTCACGTAATTGGATTCATCCTTCAAGAAATTATGTCAGAAGTGTTAATTATTCTAAAAGGTCCGAAACGGAAGATAAAAATTTAAGATGGAGAAACTTTATTTGATATGACATCAAATCAATGTATACAGAAATAATTGGGTTGGTTTTCACATATAGTGTAAAGGTGTACTGTTTCACAATATTTCCTTTTATTGCCAAACCAATGTTTTTGTTTAATGTAAATGTACAAAAATTGATTTATTAAACCATATCTTTTAGTAAGTTTTATATGTTTAAATAAATCAGTTAATGCGATTCAATTATCAGTCCACACGTTTAACTAATCTATGAATTAAATTAATTGTTTCGATAACCGATTTTTAAAATATTGAATGAAGCAGAATATTATTGGAATAAATTTTGGCAAAAATGAAATGAAGTATATTAAAATCTAAATGGACTGCAGAATGTAATTACGTATAAACAATGCCGCATAGCCTAAACAAAAATCGTGTCCAACACTTATCAGACATTTTCTTGTCGGCTATTGCATCCTGCAGCCCCTAAATGACTAACTGCATCTTTACAAAAATGAAAAAAAGAATTAAACATCCTTCACTGCACCAGACTATCATTGTTGCTGCCGTCCCACAGTTGCTTTGGTTGCTTCCGTAATCACGGATATGATACAGTTATGACATCTGATAATAAAATATTTTAAGAATAATAAAATATGATATTTGAAATATATATTAAAAAATATGCAATAATTTTTAAAATATAAATATGATTGTCAGTATATAAATTTAAATTTAAATTATATATATTAAACAGTGTCCACATAACAAATTATAAATTATTATCATGAAAAGTACTATTATTCCATAAAGTAAATATTTCGATAAAATATCCTAAAATATTTTATACGAATACATATCGAACATGAATTCGTTATCTAAATTAAAATATATGTGTATCATAAGTAATCACCTCTCTAGAGGAAAAAGAAGCTACCTAGGAAAGAAAAAAAAAAATGTGAAAAAAAAAAAATTCATTAGGAAAAGTTTTTCTGGTACATATTTTGTGTTTCAATTTTTTTTTTTTGGAATATATTTCACGTATGGTTTATTTTGGAAAATTCATTCCGAAATGTATTATATGTATTTCAGAAAATTTCGTTCTCAATATTTTGTTTCAAAAATCTCATTCCAAAAAGTCTTATTTAAAAAAAAAAAATCCAGGAAGCTTTTTTCCGAAATTTTCCTGATCATATATCCGGAAGCCACTTTTTGAAAATTTGTGGGGTACAAGACGAAATTATGAGGGTGGTGGGAATAAAATCCTTTCTTGCATTTTTGTTTTAATTATTGGACCTAATTGAGTACAATTTATTTAAGGGTTAAATATGTTTTTATCCCTTAATTTTTAATAAATTTTAAAATTAGTTTATTTTTAAATTTTGAATCAATTTAGAATAAATGAATAATATATATATATATATTAAAATATTAAATATTTAAAATAATATATATGAAATTATATAAATATATGTCCAAACTAAGGTCTGCTATAAGAGCAACACAATTTAACATATTCATCCAAAGTTTTATTGAAAAATAATATAATTAGTTAAAAGAAAAAATAATAATTAAAATCACTAGCGTAAACACAGGTGTGATAGTGTGTATATGTATTTTTTAAATATACGTGATATTATATTAGTAGGTGATAATATTGTAATGTTATTAAGTTAATATATAAAATAAAATTATATTTATTAAAAATAAAGTGAAATATATCAGAATAGATAAAAGAATAATCATCGATAAATAAAGAAGAAGAGAAGAAGTCAAGATAGTCAATTTTATAAAAAACTTATAAAAGTAACGATCAATTTTTAAAAATTTAATAAATTATTACATTTAAAGGATAAAATTGGTATTTTGAAATGTGTAAAAAAAGGAAATCTCCTTTATATATTATTATAGAGACATAAAAAATTAAAGAAGTAAAAAACGGTTAGTTTATGTATGGAGGCGTATGTTTTACAAAATATGTCTGCATTTCCAAAAATAATGAAAGTAGAATGTATATTCCTGAATTTATTAGAAAATTATAAAAAACATTTCTTAATATGTTTTATTTCTAGAAAAGCTATTTCTCTTTATATTTCACTTATTTATTTAATTTAAAATTTAAAATCTATTCGAAAAATATGAAAAGTAACAGAAAACGTATTTCTAAATTGGACTAAAATTAATTTTTCTATTATAATATTCACACATCAATTATAATTTTAAGAATATAAAATCATTAAGACAAAATTCTCTACGATATGTGGTGTCTTCTTATCGTGAACGTCGTAATATGCCTTGCAGCTTAACTTATGTATCTTCATTTATAAAAAAATTCTGTCATTTATTTGTTCATGAAGGTAAGATATCGACAAAAATTATTTATTACGCCATTTGCATGATAAGATAATTTTATTTGATAAAAACAATACACTATGATTTGTTAGAATTAATTGACGAATTAATTTTATTAATAACTTATTTGAAATATTATGATGGATTTAATTGTGATTTAACAAAATTTAAAGACTTATTAGTTATTATTATGGAAAGTGATAATAATAAATTTACATGAAGATAAATCTTGATCTCTTTTAGATAATAATCTTACATCTTTTACAAAAATCAATTTTAAGTCTAATTCAATTTTTTACAATATTAATTTAAAAAGTGATATTTGTATTCATTTATATATTATAAATTAGTTTTATTTCTAGTTAAGGTGAGATCTCTAAAGCAACTATTAGAAAAAATACCTCAAATTCCATAATCGATTCTAACCATATTTATTATACCATTTTATATAATAAGATATTTTTATTTGAATAAAGTGCCTTTTATTAAGTAATTTGGAAAAAAAAAAAGTGTAACTAAAATGACATGAGTATGCAATGTGAAAGCCGTTCTTTGCATATAAAAGCACAGTTAGATAAGCATTAACAAAGAAAGAAATTAGACGTAACCAAATTAAATAGCTCCTCCATTGAATTAAAAATCCATTAACATAAATGGTTCATGGGAACATATATAATACTTAAACCCTTATCTTTCCGTTTAATGAAGAAATGCAACGGTAGAGATCCAAATTCTATAAATAACTTCAAACTCACTCCATTAATTAGCCTTTTAAATGTATATAATGCTTGTAGAGATGATACCAATTTTATACGAGATCACATTACTTTTAGAGAAACAATGTTATTAAAATAGAATAAGATAAGTATGAAAAATAAATAATATTATCATAATTGTAAACTTAATTTTATTTATATATTTGGTGATTATTTGCTCAAATTTTGTAATTGTTAAACAATTTAAAGATGTTAAGTAAAAGGAATTTTTTTCTTTTTAAATAAGTTAATATACTTTTTTTTCTTGAACTTGGTGAAAGTCTATTTTTTTCAAAAAATAAAACATTCATTAATTAGTATATATAATATATATATATATATATATATATATATATATATATATATTAGAATTTTTGCACGCACGGATTATTTTTTAATGAATGAATTTTGTTTTTAATAAATAAAAGAATTAAGAAATTAAAAATAGATATTATTAATAATAATAAATATGATTTAAAATAAAAAATATCAATTTTCTTATATTTATAAATAAATGTAACAATCCTGAAATATCTAATTAACTTCCTTTTTTCTTGAACTTGGTGAAAGTACATTTTTTCGAAAAATGAAGACATTCATTAAATAATCTATAATATATATATATATATATATATATATATATATATATATATATATATATTAGAATTTTGACATGTTAGATTATTTTTTAATGAATGAATTTTATTTTTTTAGTAAATGAAAAAAATTAAGAAATTAAAAATAAATATTAATAATAATGATAAATATAATTTAAAATAGGAAATATCAATTTTATTATGTTTATAAATGCATGCAATAGTTCTGAAACATCTACATCATACTAATTGTAATAATTATTGTTTTGTTTAATATAAAGTTTTGATTTTCTAAACATTTATATAAGTACTTGTTATGAATATTTATATAAAATTTCTTATTGATTTCATTATTCATAAGAATATTATAATCTGCAATATAATATAAGATCGATATAACTTTATTAAATTTAAAATTGGATTAAAAAAATAAAAGAATACAATACAATAATCGATAAATAATCGGAATAGTGTAAGATTAAATTGTATACCTCTTATCAAAGATTTTTAAATATTTATTTGTAAACCACATTTGTAATTGTAGTGGTTAGTTACATTTTCATCTTCATCCATAATTAGTATTTTCAATCCAATTTTTTTTTCTATTCCACTCTAGAAACTCTTATATATAGTTGTCTATGAGTGAATATGGGGCAAGAAAGATAAAGTCCAATTTTATAGAGAGTTTGTCTTGTCTTTTGTTATACTAGTATGGGACCCGTGCGCACGCATGGGTTTTTTATGATTTGTATTATTATTGTTGTAGGTATTTTGTTTAAATATTATATATTATATTGGTTAAAAACTAAATTAAAGTGTTGTTATTATTGATTTAATTTATGTGAATTTGTAAAAATATTATTTAGATTTTAGTTAATTACGACAATCTGCTTTATTATCTAATTATTTAAGACCATTGATTAGGTTCATTATATATTGGTATAATCTATAGTTACACAATACATAGTTTATAGTTATACTTAATTTATATTGAAATATTGATATGATTTCATTTGAGAATAAATATGAAGGGTGTGGTTTTGGCAGCAAGGTATAATAATCAAGTGTCTTGTAAATTTTTGTTCGGTGCATATGTATATATCGTTGTTAAAATAAATTATTGGTATATTGTGAACTTTTGTTCCATGTAAAAGTATTGTACACATATGAATAATCAACTTAAAGAAAAATGGAAAAAATGCAAACATATTGTGAGATGATATGGTCCCTATTAAAAGTTAGAGTAACTAAAATTGATGTTAAAATTTTTAAACAAAAATACATGTAGATATTGTTATCAACTGTAGACATTGAATTTATAATAAAAGTTAAACATAATACAATAAATATGAAAGTATTATAGTAATTAATTTTGTTTTTAATATTCAATAAATAATAATAGATAAAATAAAAAAAATAAAAGTATATCTATAACAATATATAAAGAGGATACCCTCTTTTGTGTCTACATTTCGTTATTTCAGTCTTACCCTTAATATTGTTTTAAAAATTATAACATTTTATATATACCAATATATAAAGAGAAGACCAATGCATACACACAACTCATGTTTTTTGTTTTATTATTTTTTTTAATTTTTAAAATAGATTTCATTATTATTATATATTAATAAAAAAATAATTTAAATTTTTATTTTTATCGGATTAATTGTATGTAATTATTAATTCATTATTTTAGTATATAATTAATTTAATTAACTATAATAAATTTATTTTAGTGAAATTAATTAAAAGAAATAGTAGAAATAATAAGATTTGATCATAAATATTTAAATATGATATTAACGATATTAACAGTACAATGATAAATGTGGATTCTAAAATCTATGCATAACGCAAATAATAAGAAAAGCAATTGATTATTTAAAAAATATTATTAGGAATAGATTTTAAAATATCTTTATTAGAAGTTGTGTTTTCATAAGTTGGAATATACTCAGATTTAGTAATTTAGTATTATGAAAATATTTGCATTGTTTCCTGAGCAGTCATAACTGTGACATTATCTTGGAATATGTCCATTTGCAATGCAATTGAAACAATTATAATATTGGAATATGAAACCATTTATGAGTCATTTATGAAAACCATTTAATAAATATTTATTAAGGAATTGGTAAATGTAAACAATTATAAAAAAGAGAAGATTGGTAAGAGAAGATGAAGAAGATTGTAAAAATTTGATTGCTAATGAAGAAGTAGAAAATTGATAAACATTAGAAGTATATATAATATACACAAAGTAGGATAATGATAATTATTCCAAGAGTCACAACTGTACATCATGATGGTTTGAATTTATTGCATGTCATTGGAAACTAAAAAATTTCATTAAATATTATATATATAAAAAATTATATGACTAACTAATTAAATATATCAAATCAAATATATATTCATAAATATAAAAACACTATATTAAATTAAATTTATACATATTAAAACAGTGACAACTGTATAGCATATCAAAAAACATGTGTGTTCTTCATTCTCTTCATGAATCTCAAAGAAAAACCTTCATCAATCAAAGGAGTAGTTACAATAATCTACTTCATTATATTCTATTAAAGTAAAGTGTTGAAATATTATGTAATATGGTCCGATACAAGTAAATACAACATGAAATTGATGTTAACATTTTTAAATAGAAACACGTATATATAACATTCCCTCTGTTCATGTGGATCTTTTGAACAGAGGCAGCTATTTCTGGTCCCTTGGATTGCGTGCCTTCTACTTCTCATTCCCTCTGTTCATGTGGATCTTTGGACCGATTCCAGTTTTCTGCACTTCCCTTGCTCTTGTTTTCATGCTCTACTTCTTGGACGTTACATTTGATTCATGTCCTGGGGTTGCTGACACTGACATGGCTGAAGTTTTTCAATTGAACAGACACCATGTTGATGTTGAGATTGGAAGCGATAATTAGATGTTAAAGTGGGTTGATTTTTCTGTTTGTGGTTGTAGATGGTGAATTAAACTTTGGTTGGTTGTGTTGTTTGGTTAGTAAGATATGTGTAACAATGCAACTTCTGCAAAATATTTGATGGTACAAAGTTGAAGTTGAACTCAAGTCGACTAGGATTGCATGTAAATTTTAGAACTCTTGTAAATGGTTAATGAGTTGAATATGTTTTTTGGTTCTTTTAAATTTTAGAATTAGTCTATTTTAAAATTTTGAACCAATTTAGTCATTCATCTTTCGAAATATGTTAATTTAGTCATTTTAATCAAATTTTGTTAGGTTTATTTGATATTTCATATGCTTTTTAGGATTGTATTTGAGTTGTCTATACTGTTTGACACATTTTTGCTTTAATATTAAGTCAAATACTATTATAAAATGCGCTTGAAATGTCAAATAAATTTAACAAAATTCGATTAAAATGACTAAATTTATATATTTTAAAAAATAAAAAATTAAATTAATTTAAAGTTTCAAAATAAACTAATTTTAAAATTCACAAAAATTAAAAAACAAAAACATATTTAATCCCTTATTGAATAAACAATAGAGTTTTGATGGTAAATTTTAGAATATGAAAATAAAGAAGTAGAATACTGTTATGCACGGCAATATTTTTGTCAGAAAACCCTTTCAACAACAGTAGAATGCCTTCGTATTTTTATGACTAGTACATTCACCTTATCTTGCTATGAGGTTATAATTTGCGATGAAATTTATTATTAAAACAAAACTACCAAATGTGAAAACAAAAGACATCATGGTACCAATGTGAAAACAAAAGACATGCGCATCAATAACCGATTTTAAAAATATTGAATGAAGCCAAAACAGTATCTAAGAATATTATTGGAATATATTTTGGCAAAAATAAAATGAAGTATATTAAAATATAAATGGAATGCAAAAAGTAATTACGTATAAAAAATGCCCCATAGCCTAGTGTCCAATACTCATAAGACATTTTTTTGCAGGCTATTGCTTGCTGCACCCCTACATTACTAACTGCATCCTTACCAAAATAAAAGAAAAAAGGATTATCATGATTAATCTCTTCTTCATGACTCATATACCCCTCTTTAGTGTATATGGAAAAAAATTAGAATTGGTATGAAATTAAAGAATTATTATAGATAAAATAATTATTTAATTATGAAAATTTGGTTTTGTCTTTCTCAATGTTATCTTAAAAGACATTCACGATGACAATTCATACAGCAAAAGTTCCATGTTTGAATCTAGAAATGACAATAGATAAATTTATTTTCTTAAAAAAACACGTATACATGTGAGATACTTATATATCTGTACCTGCATCCACATCCTTACACCTAGCTAATGTATACATTTAATTAATAAATCAATACAATTTCAACGATTTAAAACTGTTCATTTGTCTCATTCATATTAATTTGCCCAAAATCTTACAAAAATTATTTAAATACAAAAATACTTTTTATTGTTTAACATACTTTTTGTATTATATTATATAATTCATATTTACATATTTATTTTCTTACAATGAAACTTTATGTTATTAATAAGGTAAAATTTGACACAACACTACTTAGTCACACATGCACTACGTTGACAAAGTTTAATATTTGAATAAAAATACAGTTTATCTTTTTTAATTTAAATTTTGAAATACTATTTTAAATATATATATATATATATAAAATTATTTTTTAATCGTATTTTCCCTATCTCTGTATATAAATATAAATATTAATTGAAATAAGTACCTTGAATAAATATTTTAAGAAGGTTTAAATTCATTTCTCATTCCTGTACTTTTTATTAAATTTAGTTGCAAATTTGGTATTTCTTATTTATAAAAATAAGTAATTTTGGTCAAATATTAATACACATGTCATCTAATTGTTTGAAAAGGATGCTACATATATTTAAATAATAATAACATCAACCTACTCATTTACATAATATATTAATATGTTTGATAATTAATTTAATACACATTATTATAATAAATATGGTAACCTTTTTTATTAATAATTGAACAATATATTCATATAGTGAACTACTCATGTAATTAAAATTTCATAGAGTTAAAAAGTATATTTAAACGTTTTAGGAAGTATTATGCTACCAGATCCTTTTTTAAGAAAATATTATTAAGAGAATATAGTATATTATTTTCTTTTTCTATCTTTGTTACTAACAACAAATTCAACTTCTTAAAAAAAAAAAAAAACTACTAAGAATAACCAAATGCAAGGATTTCATTTTAATAAGTCTCTAATTTTTTTTTCCAGACAATAACTAATTTGCTGTTAATCTAATCTTGTGTCTTGTAACTTTCCTTATTTGTTTTCTGCCTTTTTAACATTCGTCTATATCTATATTTATATCTATATTTATCTATAACAATAAAAGGATTTATTTTTTCGTGTCCACATTTTATAATACCCGTTTTATTTTTATTTATTTTAAAAATTAATTATTTTATAAATAATTTACTTTTAATATTTTTTTACAAATCTCTTTTGTCTTAAATCATTATTTAAATTTTCTTTTTACATATCTTTTTTTTTAATTTTATATTTAACAACTATTTTAAAAATTATATATTTGTTATTGATCTTAAATTTCTTGAAAATTAAAAAATGCAAATACATATGCGCGACAACGACTGTGTGTTCGCTAGTGACTATAACGTAAATATGATGAAGAGAAAAAAAAATCATGGACAGTTTTTTAGAAAACAATTCAATATAGCGGTTATGATTAAGAAGTTCAATTAACAATATTATAAAAGATAAAACTAAAATTAAAATTATGAAACGTGTACATAAATAAAATAACCCACTTTATAAATAGAATAAATAAATGAATTAGCAAACTTTCAGGATTATCATTTACTTTGATTAACATTGTATGTATGTCTTATTTCTTATTCATTTGATTTCTTTGCCATTGTTTGCAAATTTAAGACTTTAAAAACAATTATGCCAAACTATAATCCAACTTTTCACAAAAAATTGAGAACATGAGTAAAACTATTGGAAAAGAGAGTGAAAAATGTTATCTTATGTAAAGAAAAACTTATTTTAATTAAAATTATAAGAAGTATAAAAATGAATGAATTAATTTATATTACAAAAATAATTATTTTTAGTTGAGGTTATTTTTTGTGTTTCTGGAGTTTTAACCCCACTAGTGACTTTACTCGAGATTTTTTTTTTAGAAGAATCAACGTAGCCAAAAGATTATCAAAATTTTCAATAATTCCTTGGACTAGTACAACTTATCGACGGTTTAGAAAATCTCCGATATTGCCTGAGATTTTCAAAACTTCTTTATTGTTTAGGATCTTCAAAACTCTTATATATCCTAGAATTTTCAAAACTCTTGTTACTGTTTGGGATTTAAAACCCTTGTTCTTGCATGAGGTTTAAAATCCCATTATTATCTAGGATTTAAAACCTTTATCACTGTCTAAGATTTTGGAATTCGTTATTTACATTTATTTAAAATCTTGTTATCGAATCATTATATTTTTTATTAAACAATCAAATACTCAGAAAAATTAAATTAGTGAAATAGAAATATCACTCCGAGACTACTCAATAATAAAATTTCTATTTATAACAACACCTACACTAATAAATTTCATAATCAAAGATTATAACTAAAATAAAAAATGTAAAGATACAATAACTCCTAATTAATAGCGTGAAACCACTTTAGTAAAGACTTAAATAATGATTTGGTCTTGTTATTCATTCTGATTTTTTAATTTGGTTCTACTATTTTTTCTGGTTCAATTTAGTTTTAATATTCATCAATTTTATTCAATTTGATATTTTTATTAACATCGTTAAAATAATTAATTGAACAATAATTATCATGTGCCACCAAATTAAAAAAACTAAATAAATACTATGATCAAATCATTATTTAAACCCTCGTAAAAACATAAACCACTCTTATGTAAAATCGAGTATTTCCTTAACGATCAACGACAAAACATGTTGAAAGGTGTTTGAAAGGATAATGTTAAATATATATATATATATATATATATATATATATATATATATATATAATATATTCATTCAAAGTTTTATTAAAAAATAATTTAATTAGTTCAAATAAAAATAATTAAAATCATACATAAAAAATTAAAGAAGTACAAAAACTGTAAGTTTATGTATGGAGGTGTTTATTTTACAAAATCTTTCTGCATTTCCGAAAATAATTAAAGTAGAATGTATATTCCTGAATTTATTAGAAGATTATAAAAATCATTTCTTAATATGTTTTATTTCTAGAAAAAACTATTTCTCTTTATTTTTTTTCACTTGTTTATTTAATTTAAAATTTAAAATGTATTCGAAAAATATGAAAAAGGCCTAACATTATTTGTAAATAGGCCTAACATTAAATTTTCAATTATAATATTCACATCAATTATAATTTTTAAGAATATAAAATCATTACTTCAGACAAAATTCTCTACAATATGTGGTGACTTCTTATCGTACTATGCCTTGCAGCTAAACTTGTGTGTCCTCTTCGTTTATAAACAATTCTGTCATTTTATTTGTTTATGAAGGTAATATATATATATATATATATATATATATATATATATATATATATATATATATATATATATATATATATTACGGCATTTGCATGATAAGATAGTTTCATTTGATAAAAAATGTATATTATGATTTTGAAGATAAACTCTCAGATAATAATTTTACATTTATGAAATGGAGAAATAATAACCAATTCAAATTTAACTTAAATTTTCACAAGATCATCTTATAAGATAAAATTTATATATATTTATATATATCGTAAATTAATATTTTTCTTAGTCGAGATGAGATCTTATTATAAGTTTCAAAATATTAATACCTCAAATGTTATAATTGATTCTAATCATATTTATTATACCATTTTGTATGATAAAATAATTATTTTTGATAAATCATGTTTATTAAATAATATGGAAAAAAAAATGTAACTAAAATGACAGAGTATGCAATGTGAAAGTCATTCTTGGCAGATAGAAGCACAGTTAGATAAGCATTAACAAAAAAAGAAATTAGACGTAACCAAATTAAATAGCTCCACCATTGAATTAAAAATCCATTACCATAAATGATTCATGGGAACATATATAATACTTTATGGATATGGATTAATCAAAACCCTTATCTTGCCGTTTAATTAAGAAATGCAAAGTCAAAATCCAAATTCCAAAAGTAACTTCAAACTCACTCCATTAATTAGTCTTTTATATGTACATAGTGCTTTTAGAGATGATACCAATTCTATACGAGACTACATTACTTTTAGAGAAACAATGCTATTAAAATATAATAAGATAAGTATGAAAAATAAATAATATTATCACAATTGTAAACTTAATACTAGTTTTATCTATATATTTGGCCATTATTTGTTCAAATTTTGTAATTGTTAAACAATTTAAAGATGTTAAGTAAAAAGGAATATTTCGTTTTAAATGAGTTAATATACTCTTTTTTTTTTCTTGAACTTGGTGAGGTGTATTTTTTTTTTCAAAAAATAAATACATTCATTAATTAGTCCTTATATATATATATATATATATATATATATATATATATATATATATTTTTATAAA
>Ga0214545_1006963_pt1 | contig 19310 bp, 7 predicted proteins | sample CNSS4metaG_FD_160064 | JGI IMG/M metagenome (GOLD analysis project Ga0214545, IMG submission 160064) | Root nodule microbial communities from cowpea collected in UCLA plant growth center, Los Angeles, California, USA - CNSS4 | ecosystem: Host-associated > Plants > Roots > Nodule | place: USA...
TTATTTTTTTTAATTTTTTTTTATTTTTTTTTTTTTTTTTATTTTTTATTTTTTTAAAAATTTTAATTTTTTTTTTTTTTTTTTTTTTTTACGCATGCTTCATCTAAAGAGCATTAATCAATAAATGTATGTTTCTATGTCTTTTATGCTGAGACTAGCACGGATTATTTAGTCACTTCAATAGCGGATACATAAACTATTAGATTAATAACAATAATATTATATAATTATAATTTTTAATTTTTAATTTTGTCATACTAGTTTAAGACATTTTTTTATAAAAATGAGTCAATATATATAGTTTTATTCGTCAAACTGATATATAAGAGTGTTTCAAAAGTGACACGTAATATAAATAATGAATAATACATTATTAATTAAAGTTTGGTTGTTAACATAACACAAACAATGAATGTCACGGATTATTATAGTAAAGTTATCACCGTGAATTTGACGAAAAAATTTATATGGACTTATTTTAAAAAAAAAGTATAACAAATTAAAATCATTATTCAAACTATTGTACTGTGTAATAAGGAATTATTGAGAGTGGAGCTACTGAAATTAAGGCAAAATAATGCTTTTCTTTTTAGTTTATTATTTTGATCATAACTGTTTTATACTATTTTTAGAATTAGAAAAAATAATTGAGAATTTTATAGTGTGAAAAGACATTTTGGCGGCATGTGATATTGGTGTTGAAAGATTGACGTGAAGTGAAATATAAAGAAAATATTTAGTTGATGGAAGAAGTATGGGTGACAACACTACTTTATTAAGTTTTGGTTTATGATTTTTATTACAATTGAAAAAATACGATCGAATCAGAAAATAATATTTTAAAATTAATATTACTTTTAAAAACAATGAAATTCAATTAAAAACATTTAAGTAAAATTAGCTTTTTATTATTTTAAAAACATATTATCTCTCTAAAAATTATCTTTCTTCGAATCTTTGACTCTTTTTAAGTGTTTTAACTCTATGTTCATTTTCTTGAAAATTTGAGAAAGTTGCACTAATTTTCGAGAAGAGTTCTTTTAAGTTCAATCAATCAATTTTTCAGTTTTATTAAGTTGATTTTTTACTCTCTTTTAACCTGTTTTTTTTTTTTTCATGTAAGCTTCTTTTTTTCAGTTTTTCTAAGTTTGTTTACATGTATATTTTTCGTCATCAATATAAGTCTATGTTGATCAATGATTATAATGGTATGATCAATCATGTTTGTGATATTTTTATGTATAGATAGAGTATTTTGTGAGTTTGGAAGTGTCGAACCGTTTTGAAGTTGTTTGAGCAATTTTGTTAGGTGAGGAAAACTAATTTTATTGTTTTTACATATGATTGTTTATCTAAGTTTTTGACTGTCATTTGAATGTGATAAAATTTGAGTTATGAATGTTTGCTTACTTTGATATGTGATATATTGGATTGTTGAATATTTTATAAATAGATGTATGAAATTTGTGCTCAAATAAGTTGTGTTGGGTTGAATGAGAGATTTTTAGATTGAACAAGTGAACAAATAGATGTATGAAATTTGTGCTCAAATAAGTTGTGTTGGATTGAATGAGAGATTTTTAGATTGAACAAGTGAACAAATAGATGTATAAAATTTGTGCTCAAATAAATTGTGTTGGGTTAAATGAGAGATTTTTAGATTGAACGAATGAACAAATAATGGGTAGTGAGTCCCTCTCATGCCAATGTTGGGTGCGCCTTAGTTACCTTCGAGCATCAGTCTCTGCTGGTGGTTTTGTTACACATTTTTGTTGGTTTTGATAGTTTTGATTGTTGATATTGTTGATTTGTTTCCAAAGATTGTATTAAAGATATGAAAGGTATTAATTCAAGGAATTCCCTAGGAAAATTCTTTTGGTTGTATGTTTCCTTAGTGTATACATTGATGTAGGGATTATAAGTTAAGATCATCTTGACACTTTAATAACTATTCAAACTCATAGTACAATTAGTCATGTGGTTAGAGTAGCAAAATATCCTAGTTTAAGAGTTTTCCCATGGCCTCAGATGGGAGAATGACTAACTTTGTGTATAGTAGGATGAAACTTATTGCAAATGGTCTACAGAGAGTAAAAGTCCCTACAAGTGATATACATTGTTCACATGTCGTTATAACTATTAAAACAACACTACGAGAAATGATCAAATTGAACAAAATCGACAAGAATGAAAACTTTATTGACTACAAAAAAAGAAAAAAGAATCTTATCAAATAAACTTGAAAAAAATTATAGACCAAATTAATACTTTTAAATATAATAGACCTAATAATATTATATCATCATATCTATAGAATTAAATAATATGTAATTTCTACATTAAACACACCATATATTTATCTCTTAAATTAAATATATATAACAAAACTCATTTTTTATATTCATATGCTATCTTATAAATTAGCAATATCTGCAATAAAAATATGATTTATAATTATGTAAGGGACATCAAGTACAGACTAAATAGTTTATTATCATTCCTTGAGATACAACTTCACACTTGAACATCTAAATCTTTGTAAGCATTTCCATCAGCATATAATATAACCAAAAATTCCAGTGAAGAACAAATAAGTGCTATCTTGCAACTTCAGTAAGTTAATCAGAAATTAAGAAGATTTCATGTATGTTAGAACCAAATTTGCACATATCATATCATTAAGCTGTGCGACATTGTGTTGTGCACATGAATTTATAAAAGGGACGCTCTATAACAATTAATTAATAACTTGGTCAAATATTTAAAATAATGTTTGTTATTAGACAGACAGTATAGTTATATTTATGTAAATAAGAACATAAGTAGGTCCACATTTATTGAGGCATACCCAAATAGGCAATTAAACTTATCTAAATGAAGGTTGAGACAATAAATTTTCTAGTTGGAGTGATACCAATAACAAATTAGCTTAATTTTTAAAGATAATATTTATAGGAAATAATGTTTCTTCATACGTACAAGTCTAAAAAATTTACTAAAAAAAGTATTTTATTTTTATGAAATTATTTAATATAGTAACAAATTTAAAACTTCAGTGAAAAAAAAAAGACATTATTCTTTAAATTTATAAAATTTATGCAATAATTTCTTACAATTAATTTCGGAAATTAAATAAAAATTAAGTATTTGTAATAGTTATAGTTCTTAATATCATGATGATTTCTTTAAGCATAAAAACATCTTTCTAGATTTGTTCAGTGGTCATAAGTGTCTTAGAGTAGTTGTTATCTTATCCTGATATGTTGATTGTTGCACATCTTATCATATTCATTATATTGAGAAAAGAAGTGTGTTAACTTGAAAATAAATATAAATTAAAAGTATTTTTATAAAATTATACATAATTTATTAAATAAAATATTTATTCAAATATATATAATTCATATTATATTATATTATATTATTATTTAGTTTATTATCTTGTGTACATTAATATAGTCTATCATACAATCTCTTAAGATATTTTTATCTTATCATATTTTGTTTTCTTAATTTATATATATCATCTCTATCAACCAAGCTAAAAAATAAAATAAAATAATTAGTAGATCAAATTAATTTATATGTAAACTAATTTATTATAATTCACGGATGCAAAAATTATATTTTATGATGACTTATTATGATGGTATATAGTTCACCTATTATATAAGTGAAGCGGTGGTAGAATTGTAAACATGATAATACTTTCTATATGTTGCTTATCACAAAACTTAACATAAAAAGTTGGAATAGTGATAATTTCATAATAAAGTATAAGATTTTCTATGTCAATTATACTTAAAATTGACATAGAAAGCAAGAGTGATGAAAATTATAATAAAGTAGATGACTTTCTATACTAGTTATCTCTAGAACCGACACAATAAGTTTGAGCGGTGATAAACTTTTAATAAAATACAAGTTTATTATATTATTTTTAATTTAAAATAGAGATATTATGGCGGTTAAACACTATAATCGGCATAATATCTTTAATTTTCTCCTTCTCCCTCCTTCCCTTTCACTAGTTCACTTCTCGTTACATGTGCTACTCGTCTTTACTTTTGCATTATGCGCCTTTGCTCTCGTCTCCTCCTAGTATCTCCTTTGTGATGGCTCTAAATGTCACTATGGTGTCTCTCACTCTTGTTCTGGTGCTTGGCATTCTTGTTAATGTGCTTGACTTATTATGTGTATTGGATATGTTATTGTTGTTTATTTATTTATTTTGGACAGTATCACATTGTGTTTGTTATGCCAACATTGAAGTCTCAAACCTCCTTCGTCAAGAAGTGTATGACGAGAGTGGTAATGGAGACAAAGAAAGGGTTAGTAAAAACGCAGACCTTGCGAATGTGAACAAAGAGGTGGAAGAAGCCAAGTAGGGAGTGAGTGACAATGACAGTGAGCATGAGGTTAGGATAAAGTTTGTCACTTATGGTAATTAAAGTTTCATGAAAAATTTGGAAATAGAATGAGAGTGAACTTTCTATGCTAGTAATAACATAACTCACATAGAAAGTGAAAACTTTTTATACCGCCATATATATGTTCATTCGAGAACGAGAAAAAAAAAAAACTGTTTCTAATTGACATAAAAAACTTTCATTACACTGGTGAGTCTCTTATATAATTTTTAAATATTTATTTTAACTTATATATAAATTAAAGTTAACTATAAAACATTAATTTTATTTTTTATATATATTTTTCCTATAAAATTTCAGAGGAAAACTCATCAAATAGATTCATTTCTAAACACTTTCTAGGGGTTAAAAATAAGTTTATAATGTAATTAATAATTCTTTTATATAATTTAGTTATTAAAAATGTTTTCACTTAAAATATTTTTATTAAAATTTGATATAATTACGAATAAGAAAAAGAGATTGGAAATAAAATCTTAATGGATTGAAAAATACTTTTGAGAGGATAAGAGTAAAATTTGTTAAAATTATTTATAATTGACTAAACAAATTGTTGTTATAATTAAATAAAGTATATATATATATATATAATTTCTCACTTTAATTTATAATTTATTGTTTCTATAATTTGTTCTATGTGTGACGTAACTACAGTCACCTAATTATATGAAGAACTGAGACAATTGGTGGAGTATTTATATTCTTTGTTATGGTAATATAATTCACAATTGATTGATTAAATAGATGAGGGAGGTTTATGTCATGACCATCGTAATATTGTTTTTTTCTTTGACATTACTCATTACTGTACATGGATTTTAATTAGTTGCAAAAAATTCTGATGTTAAGTAACGTAAACTATGCTTTTATATAATTTTTTTTTTATATTATATATCTTCAAAATCCTAGTTAGTTAACAATAGAATTACTGTACATGGCCCCATTTTTTTCCCAACTCCTTAATTTTCGTCTTCGAATTATTTTCAAAGCTTCTAGTTTGTATGTGTGCTGTTTTTCTCTTTCTTTTCATTTTTCTCTTCATTTGATCTTTGTCTATTTTAGAAAATAGTAAATTAAGAAGCACATCTATCTAATTAGTTTCTTTTGTTTGAAACAAGGTAAATTTACTTTTTATTTTTTAATTGTTTTTATCTTCGTAATATTTCTTATTTTCAATAAATTCTAATAATAGTTGAAAACTCTGTAACTATCAACTAATTTTTAGAACTCCTTTTAATTAGTGTTTTAATTACTTTCGGAAACAGAAGCTCCTAGGTGTTTTATCTTTGGAATCTCAGCTTTTTAATGTTTTATCAAACATATTTTATAAAGCAAGAGGAGTTAATTTAATTATTTTATTTTCAGTTGTTTTGATTTGTGGTAAAAGGTAATAACAAGACAATCTTGTGGTTATGTGATTTTGAATTTGAAAAAAAAAAAATTGGATTTAAACTAGATGATGATGATGATATGGACATTTGATTTGTTGGCAAAATTGAAAGTAGAAATTTAATGAATTAGTCACTACAAGAATTAAGGCAAATAGCATCGGCCAAAATCTGATACTAAATGTCCAAACCTGACACAAGTTTATAAGTTTATAATTATTGTCAGCTCAATGTCAGAAAGCTAACCACGTAAAAATCATGGAAACTAATTTAGATGTGTTGGCCAACGGATGCAAATTGCAATGTAATAACGTCGTTCCTGTGACTAAAAATGAGAAAAGAGATGAAACAAAATGAAAATAGAGAGAAAGAGACTCTCTAAGCGTCTGAGATCGAAAACGAAAATAGAGTTAAAATTTGATAAAGTTAAAATGAGACAATTAGTAAAGTTAAAATTTATGTCAACTTTCCACCTATTTCTTTAAGCATCGGCCAACCCACTCTATTTTCTAAAAAAATAATATATTTTTTAACTTAGGCCAAGTCATCTTCGTAAAATTATTTTTTATTTTTTTATTTTTATTAACTTGCATCGCCTAGCTGACGCTACAGTTTGCGTCCCCTAGCCCCCTATTATCTTAATCTAGTTTTTTCCATTAAAAATAAGATAAAAGCGTCGGTCAACCCACTCTATACTCTAATAATAATTTTTTTTAACTCATTCCAAGCCATCTCTGCAAAATTATTTTTTCTTCTTTTATTTTTACTATCTTGCTTCGGCTAACTGACACTATCGATTACGGCTTAATCTATCTTTTTCCATTAATTTTAGAAAATAAGATCAAAACGTCTATCAAGCGACGCTAGTCTAAAATACAATTGTGTCCCCTAACCATTACTCTAAAATTTATACTTTTTTGTAATATATTTTTCTTTTAATATTGAGTAACTAGCATCCCTTAAAGGACGCCAAGGGTGATTATCTAGAGCCGCACAACCCACACTAAACTTAGTATTTTATTTTGTGTCTCTTAACAGCCATTATTTTTTACTGTAATAGCATGCAAGATAAAGTCAACGCTAATATTTCGACTATAACTCCTTGAATTCTTGTAGTGAGTAAAACTTTCAAAGAATTACTTTAATGGTTTGATTTTCAACTTCAAGATAGTAGAAGTAGTGTTGTTATGAACTATACAATAGGCATATAATTTTTTATGTTTATTTCTTGTTACATAATTGAAAATTGTTTTAGATGGATTTTAATCATTATGAAACCTATTTTACATATATACATAATATCGTCTCTAGTTTACTTTTGGTTTAAGGGAGGGATCTCATTCAAGAAAGAATAAATCAAAGACAAAGATTTATTCACTGCAATTTCCTTTGCTTTATCAACAATTTTACATATTATATATATATATATATATATATATATATATATATATATATATATATATATATATATATATATATATATATATATATACTAAAAAATATTTGTCTGTGGCGATATTTTTTGACAACAAAAAAGTCTTCTTTATAAAGAGTGAAAAATCACTGACAAAACTCTATTTTATAAATTTATATGAAAAAATTTGTGAGACTTGTATGTTTGTAAACATATTGTCATAAATGTTGTCATAGAATTGTATTAATAACAAAACTTTGTGACACCAAATGTTCATCTCCAAAGCTGTGTCACAAACCTTGTCACAAAATGTACGAAGAGAAAGAGTGAAGAAACAATAATGTCAAAACCATTCCATCATAGAAGTTATCATAAAAGAAAATAATTTCTTAAGTGTGTTAACTTTTACTTTAAACAATAGTAGTTCACTTAAGATGAAGTTATCATCACTTTTAGTCAATATACACTTAAATGTGACAATATGCACAATTAAATGAAGTTATTTGAAACAAAAAGTACCTAGAAAAAGAATTTGCTATAAGTTATTATTCATTAAGATATTCATTAAACATGTGTAAACTTCCACGCCTAAGAAAAGATAAGGCATTTGAAAAATTAAGGTACCTTGTGAAAAAAGTCAATAAGTTAGGTAAGTATGAGTTTATTACTTAAGCGTATATTTGGGGGCACTGTAAAGAATGAATTAATGAATTAAATTATTCTTAATGATTGAGGATTCTAAATGTAGGTTGTTTCCAAATCCTCTTGATCAATCAACATAAATATCATTAGAAGACAATTATATAATTTGTTTGATATGAGGTGAATTCTATTGAAACATACCATAAAAGATCATATAATAAATATGATTATTTTAAGTTACAGATCGATTAATTTTGTGTTGCGATCACTACAAGACAAAAATAGTTTTAATGGAGAATTATTTTTATTTTACATTATCCAAGTTAAAATTTCTTAAGTTATTTATTTGAAGTTTCGATTTTCTCCATTAAATCATTATTGGAGAATGTGTCACTCATTAGTCAAAATTTCTTATCCTTTTATATTTAACGGATGTTTTAAATTTTCTGTTAAGTTTTGTGAGTTTGAAACCCGTTAATTATTGTGGATTTTGAAACAATGGTAAAATACCATGGTTTTTAAAACTTATGTAAAATAATTACTTTAACAATTTTCATAAATTAACATACGTTTCAAATCTTCCGTAAAGTTCCATAAATTTTGAAATTATTAATATACTTTTTACTCATTTATCATTTATCCATTTATATATATATATATATATATATATATATATATATATATATTTCGGCTACAATTATTTACATTTAAATGTATTTGTTTATTTATATTTAATTATACAAACATAGATATAAAATTAACATAGGTAATTAAATTTATATCAAAGTATAATAAATATATGTAATAAAATTCAAATTCAATTACAATACAAAAAATGTCATTAAGTATTACAAATCCTTCTCATAGCACAAAATTAGTTATATTAATTGATACACTCTAAAAACCTGGAATATAAATATGTATCATAATTATTAACGTAAACTCTGAAAAATAAACAAAATTTAGAATTGTCAAAATGGGTAATTTGACCCGACCCGGCTCAATCCATCACGGGTTGATGATTTAGTGAGTCAAACCAACTCGACTCACTTTTTAGCGAGCCAAAAGAATTCGAACCCGACCCGACCCACTACAGGTTGACGGATTAAACGGGTTGACTCACGGGTTCACTTAATTAAAAAAATACAATTTATTTATTTATTTTTTAGTCAAAACTAAATTATAATTCTAATTAAAATCTAAATAAACTTTAATACAATCCAAATACAAACCAAAATAAAAAAATACAAATAATTTATGTGTTGGTTAAAAAAACAACCTAACACGACCCAAATGTAAAGTCCAACTTAATAAAAAATACTTGTGTGACCCTTTTATATGCGGGTTGGTGAGCCGACCTGGCTCACCACGGGTTCAACCCAGATGAGCTGGGTTCTAAATGAGCCGGGTCAAAAATCAACCCGTATTGAAATTTGTAAAAAAATTTAACCCAACCCGACCCCAACCCGTGGTGAGCCGGGTTGGCTTGCGGGTTCCATTCCAACCCATTTTGACAGCTCTAGAAATTATGTAACCTTTTTTTTTCTCGCGTGAGTAGTGTTGTATAAATCGTTAATTTTATATATTTACTGAGGTTTAAAATAAACTTACATGTCCCCGGAGTTAAGAAATAAACCACTAGCACTTAATAGAGGTTTTAAAAACCTCCGTTACTTACATCCATTATTAAAGTTAAATAACTTTCATTAAGTATAATAATTTTTGTTGTGAATTTGATTTGATATGAATAGAAAATGGCATATGTTGTAGTGACAATCCTAAAAACATCTAGTGTCTTCTTATTGACAGATACTTATATTTATTCTGATATGTTTTTGTTTATATGTGACCATTTTTCAAACTGAATATATTTTATAAAACTTTTATATTCGATAAACACTTGTCTCTCATCAATCTTTTCTTTATTATAGTTGATAATAGTATTGGATCCTCAACCAACTTCACTTGAGAATGCAGATGAGCCATTTAATTCTTCTTAACCTGTGCAATGACTGTGTTTCTTCTCCACAAAGTTCTATCTCTGATAAACAAAAATTGGATCAGAGGTTCATAAATAACATAAGAATATGATATTTTATATGACTAGTGGGGTTAAAACTTTAAAGAACTTTTACAAGTCTTTTAGATATTTTAACAATAAGACATTAAAATGATATATATCTTGAATATTTCGATTCGATTAAAGATAAAACAATTTTGTAATATATAAGTACGATATAAACCTTATGTTATAAATCGATTTTATAAAGTTGAGTTAGGCTAAAGTTCGATTCTAACATCAACTTAGTTAAAATATTTTAAAATACCTTGGTCTTCAGAACTAATGAAACAAAAAATGCAGTTATTAAATTGGAACAATAATGGTGGTTGATCTTCTCACCTGTTCATCTACCCATCAGATTCTTCATTTAAGAACATGGGGAAAACAAACAACCATCTTCAACACCAATCAATCTTTATATATATCATGAGTTGCATAACCTTTCACCAGTAACTTTTTCTCACCATGGATTCAGAAATACTCTTTGTCTTTTCCTTTCTCCTCTGCATGATTGTGGCACTGAAATTAGGGAGAAACTTAAAGAAAAAAACTAAGTCATCACTGAACATACCCCCTGGACCATGGAAGCTGCCAATTATAGGAAACCTGCACCATCTTCTTTCATCCACACCACACCGAAAACTCAGAGACCTAGCCAAAATATATGGACCCATGATGCATCTCCAACTGGGAGAGATCTTCATAATCGTTGTTTCCTCCGCAGAGTATGCTAAAGAGATCATGAAAACACATGATGCAATCTTTGCATCAAGACCTCAACTTCTAGCAGCAGATATAGCCTCCTATGGATACACTAACATTGCTTTTGCGCCTTACGGAAGTTACTGGAAAAAGGTACTCTTGCAAATTTTTAAGAGTTTTCAAACTATCAGATATCTCGATACGTTCCATGAAATATGTAATATATATATTTATATAAAAATGTAAATATCAAATATTTATATTATGTTAATAGTTATAGTCCATGAAATATAACTTTAAATTAATTTCTTTAAATTAAATATTTTGACTTAAATTTAAGAAAATGAAAGGGTATAAGGCTATAGTCCTTTTAACTGATTTAAGTTAACATTTTTATGTGTCAAATGCATTTATATTATTAGAAATTTTCATATTACATAAGATTTTTCTTGTAAATATTTTTAAAAAATTTGTAAGGAAGGAAATTTTTATTATTTTTTCTAAGAATTTTAATTGGCAAGTAATTTCTTTATAGGTAATCATTTCTTACAAAATTATAAAATTTACAAGTATTTTTTACAAAATTTGTTGCGAAAAGTGTTTTGTACAAAATATTTTGCAAGAAAATTAGTAGCAATTTCTTGCAAATTTTTTTTCTCAACAAAATTTGTAAGTATTTCCTATGAAAATATTTTCAAAACAAAATTAACAGAAAATATGAGTTTTTTTAGTAGTGTTATAAGCTGAAAACATATCAAATAGTGTAAAGAACTCAAATGTTAGCATGAAACGTGTTTGGCATCTAAAAAAGAAGTAGCATAATTGAATTAAAAGAACTATTTTCTTTATTTTTAAAGTATGAGGATTAAAATATATTGAAGTTTCAGACAGATAATTTTAATTTCATGTCTAAGATTAGAAACTAAAAATATATTAAACACGAAACTAAAAAATATATATTAAGCAAATATCATCCTCAGGTACGAAGAATCTGCACCATGGAGCTTCTGTCCCCAAAACGTGTGAGCTCATTCCAGCCTATCAGAGAGGAAGAACTGAGCAATCTGGTTGAAATTATTGGCACACATGTTGGAGGGTCCCCCATCAACCTCACTGAAGCAGTGTCGTCGTCAATGTATAACATAATTTCAAGAGCTGCTCTGGGGAAGAAGCGCACCAAAGACCAGGATGAGTTCATGTCAATACTCCAACGAGGAGTGGTTGGTGCAGGAGGCTTTGACATTGGAGAGTTGTTTCCTTCTGCTACATGGCTTCAACATCTCACTGGTTTGAGGCCTATGCTTGAGAAGGTGCATCAAGAAATGGATCGGATACTTGAAGCCATCATCGATGAACACAGAGAAGCGAGATCCAAAGCCAAATATGGCCATGAATCAGACGAAGATTTGGTTGATGTTCTGCTAAACTTCCATGATGCTAATGACACTAACCAAGAAGTTTGCTTAACCATTAACAATATCAAAGCAGTAATCATGGTGAGGATTTTATCCATTTCTTCTAAATTCTTTCTTTTATCATCTTTCTCACCCTCTTTTCTAAAGTTATATCGGACCTACCCATACACAAACGTGAAGAAGTCTATCTTCTTGTTTTCTTAAAATTATTATTAAACACATGAAAAAAAATTATTTTATCCTTACTCTTATATATTTATGAAAAAAAAAATTAACTATTTAATAATTTTTTCTTATAACTTTATGTATATTTTTTACATAATTTTTTAATTTTTTATTCTCTTATACTCAATATTTTAAAATATCATCTCATATAATAAAAAAAAATTATAAAAATTTAGTAATTAAAATATTACCCACCCATCTGGTTCTTACGACAATACTAAATCAGGAAAAAATCCATTTTGTTGACTGTGTGGGCCATGGCCCCGACAAACTCTTACTTTTCTTTAATTTACTGACATGTAAATTTATAAATTATCTCATAAATGTAATTTTTGTTTCTTTTGTTTTTCTTAATTGAGTATTTTTATTTTCTTCTTCACATCAATATTTTACGCACCACCTTTTTAATTGATCAAAACATTCTTCCTCAACCAATTCAAATTACCTTTATTTATTATTATTATTATTATTATTATTATTATTATTATTATTATTATTATATAATAGCACACATAAATTTCTTAGTTGTCCAACCACTTTTAGTTTACTTATTTTTATATTAATCTCTAAATTTAATTTAAATATTTTTTAAAATAAATTAAACATAGTTAAAGTAATCTTGTTTCATATAAATTCATTATTGTGAGTGAGAAATATAAATTATATACTTAAATATATTTATTTATTATGATTTTAATTACAACATATTCTACATATATATTCAAAATTATTTATCTATATATGTATCATTGATATTTAAACTAAAATAATAATTTAAGAAAAAATTTCTTTGAGACTATTTGATAATTTTTACAAAGTTAAAATAATCTTAATAAAAGTTAACTTTTATATTTTTAAAAATTAAGAGAATAAATAATAATAATAATAAATAATATTAAATTGTAGTAAAAAAAAGTGTAGTATTAAAATATGGCTGTCCATAATTTAAATATATAACACAACTTACAACTACACTTCATATATATATATATATATATATATATATATATATATATATATATATATATATATATATATATATATAGTACTGTCCATTACACTGATTTGATAGAATTAAAATATGAAACCCTAAATCCTAAAGATAAGTATGTGTTGCATTGCAGGACATTTTTGTAGCTGGAGTTGAGTCTGTGACGACAACAGTAAACTGGGCAATGGCAGAGATGATAAAGAATCCAAGTGTGATGAAGAAAGCACAAGCTGAGGTGAGAGAAGTGTTCAAAGAAAAGGGAAAGGTTGATGAGATATGCATGAATGAACTACAATATCTGAAATCAGTTGTGAAAGAAACCCTAAGGTTACACCCTCCAGGAACTCTTCTGGTTCCAAGAGAATGTGGAGAGACATGTGAGATTGATGGGTATCACATACCAGTGAAGAGCAAGGTACTGATAAATGCTTGGGCAATTGGAAGAGACCCAAAGTACTGGAATGAAGCAGAGAGGTTTTATCCAGAGAGATTCATTGGAAGCTCCATTGATCTTAGAGGATCTCATTTTGAGTTCATTCCCTTTGGTGCTGGAAGAAGAATGTGTCCAGGCATGTCCTTTGGCTTGCTGAGTGTTGAACTCACTCTTGCTGTTTTGTTGTTTCACTTTGATTGGAACCTTCCAAATGGAATCAGAAGTGAAGACTTTGACATGTCTGAGAAATTTGGAGTCACTGTTGGAAGAAAGAATGACATTTTCTTGATACCTCTCACTGCTTCTACTTCCCTGGTAAGATATATTTCTTTTGCTAAATTATATTATATCATAACCATCATAACTCACTGTTAAATAATTATATATACATGTTTTTTATTTTATTTTTTATATAAGCTAAAGTTAACATAATGGAAAATGGAATGGTTTTTTGACGGCACGTGATATGTGGCAACCTGGTATTAAGAGTATTTTTTGTTGGAGAGGATCACTGGAAGATTTAACATCACCGAATATGAACCCAACTTACAAGATATTGACACCACTCTTAACCCAAAATCTTAAGACGATGGATTTATAAGTCTTAATTCTTATATGGAATATCAAAAGATACAAATAAAAGAATACTGCAACAAGAATAACTGTTAACACTGAAACTAACAAAGGCACTGAAGGGATTACCCAAGATAATAACCACAATGATAATAAAAATTTAATACCAGTACAAATCTTTCAAACTTACAACATTTTTACAAATAATGTTTGTAAACAATGGTATTTTATTGTGTGTTTGGTGATGCAGTGTCAACTTGAGTGTTAATTGTGACTTCTTTTTTTCTTTTAACTTAAATTTTATGCATACAATTAAAAATGGAATAGAATTAATTAGCAAGCACCAACTTTTTGAAATAGTAAGTTTTAAGAAAAAATTAATATTTTTCAATATAGTTATTAATAATATGAATATGTATGTTAACTTTCAGAATGGTTACATATTCATAAATATGTAATATGGTATATTTAACTACTATTACATTTTAATGAAATTGTAAAACAGTAATTATAATATCAGATATCTAGTTAAACTAAAGTTGTTTATGTTATCACATAATAACTTAGAAATAAATTAAAAATAGAAATAATGATCACTACCAGAATTTTTTATATTTCATCGGACTTTTCTTACAAATTTGTTGAAAAAATTTGTAAGAAAATATTTTTTTTATCCTTTTCTTCTAAAAAATTTAAATAATTCCTTCGGGAATAATTATTTTCTACAAAATTATAAAATTCGCTAATTTGATACAAAATTTTCTCCAAATAATGTTTTATATAAATTATTTTTCAAAAAGACTGGTACCAATTTTTTACAAATATTTTTTTTATAACAAAATTTATAATTATTTTGTACGAAAAAATTTTCAAAACAAAATTGACAGAAAATATAAGTTTTTTATTGATGAAATATTAAATACTTAGTTTCAAAAAAGATCTTGTTACCTATCATTATTAATTTTGACATTTTAGTTATATTGATATTTCCAAAATTCATAATATGAAAATTTATTAAAATAAAATACTCCAAAACATGATGACAAATGCTTAGTTCAACAAGAAAATTATTTATTTTAAAAATTCTTTTGAGATTATTTTTTTTCAAAATAACTTAAATAAAAACAAGTATGAATTTTTGTAGAAATAAAAAAAAAAACTTATTAACAAGTGACAGATATAAAATTATACTCATTAACTAGTGGCAGATATAAAAATATATATTTTAATTCCTTATTTTTTTTTCTTTATGGTATGTTGTTTGAGGAGAGGGGATGGCAGATGGATGTACCCACAAATATCACTACATAAAATTCAGAATTTGTCATTTCAATTTTTTCCTACACATCTATGATGCAAATATCATAAGATGATTCAAACATCATATATATACAACCATGAAACATGGAATCTTAAGACAATGTTCACATTAGTAAAGGAAATAAAAAAAACGTGATTTTTAGCTTTTGTCACATAAAGATTCTTGTTTATATAATTAAATCTTTATTATGGTCTTAGTAAAAATGTAGATGATACTTTTATAAATTATATATCCTTAGATAATAGATATATCTACAAATACCTAAATATGTTTATTTTATATTTAATTACTTAAAATCTAGATTTTAACCCACATTGGTTGAACAATTTCGTTTGCCTTATAGCATTGAGAGCTGAAATGGGAACCAATTGATTCATGATATTTATATCAATAAAAACAACACCATTCCATGTTTTTATATTGATAAGTGGTAAACTTTGTGAATTAGGATATGTTTAGAGAAAAATTTTCTCAATTTTAGAAGAAAACAATAAATCCGTTTTTTATAAAGGTAAAATTAGTTTATACATGTGTTCCAAACCAAGTTTTGAGAGAGGTTAATAGAAAATATTTTTTTATAAATTAGTTATAAAAAAGAAAAGCATTTTTTTTCTAGTTAAAGATATCTTTTCTAAATTTTCATTTGCTAACATTTTATGTTGATGTTTTTAAAGGGAAGTGATGCAAAGAGTAACGAAGTAAGCAGTGGAAGCAAAGAAGAGTGAGTAAGGAAGAAGATTTCCACACATCTTTGCTGAAAAGTAAATATATGCCTCAGTGTTTCAGTTCTTTAATAATGAATAATTGGTCAAGAGATCAAGTCTTTAAGAACTGTTAATTAGTGTAATATTTTTATGTTATGTTTGTTTTCTCAAGTATTTGAATTGTAAGTTTTTTTTTTCTAGCATGCTTCATCTAAAGAGCTTAATAAAAATGTGTTATTGCAGTTATAATTTCAGCCTATGTTTATCTGTCTTTTATGCATGGGTTATTTAGTCACTCCCATAGCGGGTACATAATATTAGATTAAATAGTGTTAGTTATGTTATTGTTACTACTATTATAATTTTTTTTAATTTTGTTCTATTATTTTTTAAATAAGATCATGTTAGATATTATTATGAATTTTAACATTTTAATTATGTTGACATTTCAAAGTATAACATCCCTAAAATAACACTCCAAAGCTTACTATCGAGTAGAAATCACATGATTATACCAAAACAAAATTCACTGGATATAGTTCATAATATTAAATAGAGTCCTTCTTTCTTTGATAACTAAAAACTTAAATATTCAAAGAGTATTCAAAAGAAAACTACCATGGGTGATGTACTCATAATATCATAAACTATATGTATGAAACTTTAAACTTGTTTGTGGCATTCAGCACCTGTGAATGACTCAACATTGTTCCTCCTCGGATCCTACATTATCTTCTACTATCATGAAATTTACACCTATCGTAGGTAGATAATATCAACATAAGAACAAACAGGATAAGCTAGAAATGATTTAAAGTTTTAAATAAAAAGAGATTATTCTAAGAATTTGAATATAATGACATACCATACAATCATACCATCAAACTTCACACCAAAGTTCTTCAAACACAAACAAACATTAATAATTATAGACCCGACCTCTGGAGGATCGGTGTATTAACTAGTGAAATGAGATCTTGTACTTGTCAATGCTCTATCACTTTTGCCTATCAAGAGCTATAGTTGTACCGTGGATGGATAGCTTCCCTAGTTTCATTGAGCATGACAAGATAAATTCAATATCTCTTTTTAGTGTGACTAGTGTCATCACTCTAAATACAAACCTCCATCGACTCTCGCAACTAGGAATATCAATGGGGTGGGGCGGGTATGGGTAGTAGCTCCTCACTACCATCCCCACTGGATAAATATCTATCACATACCTGTGCGGGTATCCATTATACGTGTACCCGCTTATTCTTTTAATACTTGTGGATATTTACAAAACAAAAATATAAAAATATTTAACAAAATATTTTAACTATAAAAATCTATAAAAAAAATTGTATAAAAATGGTAGAAAGTTATAAAAAAAATGTATATTTATTAAAATTTAAAAAAAATCTACATAAAAATCTATAAAATATCTATATATAAAATTGAATTTTAAACATTCAATCAAAGATTACAATGTCAAAATAAATTCAAATAAAATATAATACATCACTATCATAAGTTTCAAACAAAGTCCAAATAAACTCAAATTCATACAAGTTCAAATAACATTACAAAAGTAAATATTAAATCACGTTTAACACAATTGAAGGTTTTTAACTACTGCTTGGATCAACAACCCCACTTTGTTAAATTAGAGATTAGCATGTACGAGTATCCACGGATACAGATACTATGATACTTGTACCCACCTCATTAACATGCGGGTATAAAATATATTTGTACTTGTTCATATTTTCTATTTGACGACTGTAATCACTAGTTAAGTCATGATTATCTCACCTTGCAGCTATCATTAATACACCCCATATCATATTCAATTAATGGTAGAATTCCCTCCCTAGGAATAACTACCTTATCATTCCATTCACATACATATTAATTTATAATAAAATTACCAAGATAGAAAGCACAATCATAAGAGCAAGTAGCAAAAACACAATATATCACACATAGTTCATTCATCATACTCTCATAAAATTTTAAATCATCACACCATGTTATACATATGCGTTTTACCTCAATCCAAACTCATCTCAAAACATAAATCATCTATTGTTTATTTCAAATTACAGGTTAATAATTCATTATTTACTTTCTATTGCATTAACATAACATTTAAATACAATATTTCCAATAATTTCATCAAAACGATGAAAAACATTTCTCTTACCATAAACCTCTATTCAAAGATCCTAACAGACAAGGTGAAGAATCATGTGTCTAGGACTTATTGTCAAAATTTCAACTCGATCCAATAGTTAACGAAACAGGAATCCTAATTTTCCCAAGATAATAACTCAAACCAGAAAAACATGTGGTGTTCGACGCTGCCTAAATGGCACCCAACGCCAACACGTCAGTGAGTTCACTGACTTGGTTGCGCTCAGTGGTACTAAAGTCCTGCCAAGTGCTAGTCAAGTCATTAGTCATTGTTTGTTTGGTGCCCAGCTAAAGATCCGACCCATTTTGGCCCAATACCCCTAGCTGGCTATATTGGGCGAGATATTCACATAAGTAATACGTCTTGGTGGAATGAACGCACTCGATGTGACACCCTGACTATTATACTAAATAATTATTATTTGATAAAAAGATATGGAATCAATTTTTTTTTTAGAGATTATCCTTGAGAGAACATTAATAATAACATAACTTCATATTCATATATGTAGTTTGCATCTATGTAATTGTTCATAAAATATTACAAAAATATATATTTGTTAAATATTAAGAGTCTTACATCAGAATAGAAGATTTTCTATATTTTTAACATCTCCTAAAGATATTAATAGAAATTATCCAAGAGTCAATCTTCAGAAGATCCACCAATAGTATCCCGAACAACTCTCACTGAGCAGGTTCCTTTTCTGCTCATGCAACAGGTACATATGAAAGAAAAATATGAAAGGAGTGAGGTCTTTATAAGCCTTAAATATCAATCTTAATAAACTCAACAAACAATGCAGACACCGGGGGCCTAGATTTGGACCTA
>Ga0214545_1006966_pt1 | contig 19301 bp, 13 predicted proteins | sample CNSS4metaG_FD_160064 | JGI IMG/M metagenome (GOLD analysis project Ga0214545, IMG submission 160064) | Root nodule microbial communities from cowpea collected in UCLA plant growth center, Los Angeles, California, USA - CNSS4 | ecosystem: Host-associated > Plants > Roots > Nodule | place: USA...
TATATATATATATATATATATATATATATATATATATATATATTCATTATTTTTGCTCTAATTTCTTATTTGTTTCTTTTCTTTCTCGAATAACAAGATGTAACTCTCTTGTCTTACTTGATAATGAAATATTAGTTTAATAATTATTAAAATTATTTTTTTATCTCATGAGTATCTTGTATATTCATTTTTTATTATTATAGAAGTAAAAAATAATGTATTGTGTGTTTTTTCTTAACCTTGACTACCATATATTTCTCTTTTAATAATTATGTCTCTCAATTTTTTATTAGATTATAACAAATTATTTTTTAATATATTTAAAAAAAGTATATTGATGAAGAATAAAATAATAAATATTTTTTTAAAAGTGATAAAAGAAAAACTACGTGAAGATAAAAAAACAACATAGATTCTACTTCTTCACATATTTTGAAACATTATACTAATGATTCAATTGTTCAGTTACATAAGTTATTTTTTTAACACATTATACTAATGATTTAATCAAAATCAAATAATCATATTACTTTAGCTCCTCCAACACTCTTGATCAAGATCCGCCACTGATCGTGACGATATCACAGACTAAAAGAAGGAAATTAGGTTTAAATAGAGATCTGAAGTTGTTACTATAATTTATTTTAAAAGATTATAGAAAACCATAAAGATAAAGCATAATCCGTGAAAATCAAAATTTTTGATTTTAGAGTCAGTTACACTTAGAAGGTATTAGCACCTTACATCGTCCATCCAAAAGCTATACCTTTAATTAAATTTATCAAAAAAGATGTGTTTATTTTAAATATTCATTTTTTTATAAATAAGAAAATATTGAATAAATAAATGTTTTGAGTGTAAATGACACAATAAGAATTGATTTGGCCCTACGTATTCTATTAAAAATGAGAAATCAGGACTCGACAATATATTTTTTTAGTAAATAAAAAACTATTGAATAAATGTATTTTTGAGTGGAAAGGAACAAGAAATTTTAATTTGATTTTGTTAATTTTGGAAAGTTTTCTTTTATATTTTTACATTCTAAAAAATGAGTGTCATGCGAGTTGTGCAACTGAGTGAACACTAAAATTTTTTTTTTTTACATTTTTTGTTGTATTTTGGAAATGATTGTCGTGTGACGCGACCTGTTGAGGTCGGATAAAAATCAAAAGTAAATTATAAATTAATTGTAAAAATGAAAGTAAATTATAAATTATTTGAAAAAAATTGTATCATACAACGACGAGTAAACACCAAAAATACTTTTTACATTTTAAGATTTTTTTTATATATTGAAGGTGAGTGTTATGCCACGTTAGGGGATAGACAAACACGAAAAAGTAAATGAGAAAGTAAAATCTTTAACATTTTTTATTATTTTTTAAAAGAAAAAGTTGCATAGGGTTTAAGATGTAAGTGGAGGGGTGCACGTGTGTACCTCAATTCTAAAAACTATTTCTTAATTTTTAACTTTTAATAAACAATTTTTGATTAATAATAATTTGTATATATTTTAATATTTTAATTCATATTTTTAGATGTAAAAATACAACCACGTAATAGTAACTAGCGTCTCTCTTTTAATTATATAATAGAATATAAATGAAAGGGAAGGTGAGAAGAGAGATGGTAAGAATAAAAAAAGAGAGAAGTAGAGTCTATGTGAGTGTGAGAAATGAAATAAGAGAAAAATAAAATACAAAGATTATCTTCAAACTTTTCAAGCATATCTTTCATACCTAAGATAAAGGGATTAAACATTTATCATTTTATCTTTTTATTTTGTTTATCTCTTTATAATTATTTTTATTTTTATATTTACCTTAAGTGAGTTGTCCTTAACCTCATTCTAATTTATATTTAGTTTTTGTTTTTATTTGTTTATTTATATTCATCTCCAATTGTGCATTGGCCCTATTTATTTTCATTTATTCATTTATATTATCTCTAGTCACATACTAGTCCTTTTTGTTTATTATATATTTATTTTTAGTTATGCATTGAACCTATTTAGTTATTTATATAATTACATTATTTAATATCAAAATAAAACTTATGATAAATAAATATTTAATTATTGTAGTTTGAGGTATAAACTTGGTGATTTAAATGAGTAGTTAGTACTCAAGATGAGATATTCTTGGGTTACTTTGTTGGCAATGGTGAGACTCATTTATCATGACTAGTCACTATAAAATTAATCAAAATATTTATAAAGTATAATAAAAATCCAAGTTTTATAGAATTGAAAGAGTTTTCATTTTATTTTATTAAGACATGTTATATTTTTATGTGATATTATTTGTCTCACTTTTCTATTTTATGATTGTGTATGTAAAAACAAAAAACAAAACCTCATAATCTCATCGTAGATGGCTGCCCCTAACATGTCTAACTCATTCTTTGTCGATATCGTAGCAGTCTTTCCAGGAAAGGCATGACAAACAAATGCGGTAAATCATTCAGTAACATTTAAAGGAACGAGAAATTCTACCACCACCTTCCTAAATGATCCAAATGCACACCGGTTATCCCTGAAGGACAAATTGGAGTCACTTTTTATTTATCCCAATAGTCCAAGTGAATCCTATCCATAACATTTTTCCTTCACATGTTTGAAGATTAGTATACATGGGGGAAACTATAAATAAATAATACTCTTTCCTCTTCTAGTATAGAAAATATAATATGTATTAAATGGTGTAAATATAAGATGCTATAGTACTGTAAAACATATATGTAAATATTTTAAGTATATTATTGCAAAATTTGGTGTCAAAATTCTATAAGTATATTATAGAAAATAATAATAATAAGAGTAAGCATTAACTATGACATAATAATAACAATAAATAAATAGTAAAAAAAAATATTATTAGGTCGTCACATTAGAAAAATATTTCCCAAATGATGTGAGGAGAGAAAAAGAAATAGAGTTTATGCAATTGAAACAAGGAAGTATGATCGTAAGGGAGTATGCTTCCAAGTTTGAAGAATTAGGGAAATACTTTACTATCTTTTATCACCTAGAGGAAAGAATGAAGTGTATAAGATTTGAAAATGGACTTAAGCCTGAATTAAGGAAAGTAGTAGGAATACTGGAAATTTATGATTTCCATACGCTTATTCACAAGTTTAGATTTTTGTAAGATTTTGAGAACAACCAAAACAACAAACCAAAATATTTTGGACCTTAGACAAATAAAAATAAACGCAATGACGGAAAACCTTATAATCGCCCCCTAATGGAGGTCCTAATACAGCCAATCTGCATCAGGGAATTCTAGTGGACCTGTATATAATCATATTAGATGCTTTAAATGCGGACAAAGTCATCCTGCTAAATATTGACATCTTAAGGGACCAGTTTGTTTTAAGTGTGGGAAACCTTGTCACTTATTCTCTGAGTGTGGACAACAGAATCCACATTTCAATCTAGCTACACCAAAGGCAAGACCTACCACAACAAGAAGAGTTTACACCATGACTAGAGCTAAAGCCATTAAAAACCATGATTTGATTCAAGATATATATTTTATTAAAGGTAAAACTTTAAATGTATAGTATGACTCAGGTGCAACTCATTCATTCATTTCCAATTATTGTGTTCAACACCTTAATCTATTGATCTCTTTTCTAAAAACTAGTTTGATTGTTTCAACTCCCACAAATGACTCAGTAATTACCAATATAGTTTGTTTAGATTTTCCACTATTCATTGAGAATAAAAATTTCCTTGTAAATCTAGTATGTCTACCGTTATCTCAATTAGATGTAATCTTAGGTATGGACTGGTTATCTTCCAATCAAGTCCTTTTGAATTGTATTGAGAAATTAGTAATATTTCTAAACTCTGAGAATCTTTTGAAATCACCTACCAACTCAAAAAGTGAACCTTTAATGAATGAAATTTTAGGGTACTTATTATTATTTTCTATAGAAATAAAAGAGGAAGTTGAGTTGAAAAATATAGCAGTTGTTCAAAATTTTTCAAAAGTCTTTCCTAATGATATTCCTGATTTACCACCTAACAGGGAAATTGAATATTCAATAAATTTGATGCTTGTAACTAAACCAATATCTAAAGCACCATATAGGATGTCATCCTCTGAATGAGCAAAACTGAAGAAATAATTGAAAGAGTTACTTGAAAAATAATTCATTCGTCCTAGATTGTCACCTTGGGGAGCCCCAATTTTGCTAGTTAAGAAGAAAGAGTTTTAGGTTGTGTGTAGATTACCGTCAATTAAATAAATTTACCATAAAGAATAAATACCTTATTCGTAGAATAGATGACTTGATGGACCAATTGGGAGGAGCCTTTGTGTTTTCTAAAATAGATCTGAGGTCAGGATATCATCATATTAGAGTAAAAACAGAAGACATACAAAAAATTGCTTTCAGAACTAGATATGGTCATTACAAGTATCAAGTGATGCCTTTTGGTGTAACCAATGCTCCTGTAATATTTATGGATTATATGAATAGAATTTTTCGTCCCTTTTTAGATTATTTTGTAGTTTTTTTTATAGATGACATTTGTGGGCAAGATAGAAAAATGGTGGCATATGGTTGTAGCCAACTAAGAACACATGAGAAGAATTACCCAACCCATGATCCAGAATTAGCTGCCATTGTTTTTGCACTTAAGATATGGAGACATTATGTCTATAGTGGTAAGTTCAAAGTTTTTAGTGATCATAAGAGTCTCAAATACTTGTTTGACCAAAAGGAATTAAATATGAGTCAAAGGAGATGGATGAAATTTATGAAAGATTATGATTTTGAATTACATTACCATCCAGGAAAGACAAATGTAGTGGCAGATGCTTTTAGTAGAAAATCTTTACACACTAATGATTCATGAAATGAATTTGTTAGAAAAATTTAGAGACATGAATTTAACGGTCAACTAAGCCATGATAAAATGCAATTAAACAACATTCAGATCACTAACAATTTACAAAAGCAAATTCATGAGGCATAAAAAGGTAATGAGTTCATTCAAAAGAAAAAGAAATTGATAGGTCAAAGGGATGGAGAGAATTTTGACATAGATAGGATAGAAACTTTGAGATTTAAGGATAGGATGTGTGTACCCAATAATGAAGAAATTAAGAAAATGATTCTAGAGGAAGCACGTAAAAGTAAATTAAGCATGCATCCGAGCACAACAAAAATGTATCAAGATCTCAAGAAAATATTTTGGTGGCCTAAAATGAAAAAGGAAGTGGCACAATATGTAGCAAAATGTCTAGTTTGTTAAAAGGCTAAGATAGAACAGCAAAATCCAGTAGGAATGTTACAATCCTTAGATATACATGAATGGAAATGTGATAGTATAACAATGGATTTTGTGGTTGGCTTACCACGAACCATTCAAAAATTTGATTCCATGAGTTATCGTGGATAGGTTAACAAAGTTTGCTCATTTCTTACCCATTAACATTAGATATTCATCGAAGAAATTGACCGAATTATACATAAGAGAAATTGTGAGGTTGCATGGAATTCCAAAAACTATTGTATCTGATAGGGATCCTAGATTTACTTATAAGTTATGGGAAAATTTACATCAGGCCTTGGGGACTAAACTCCATCTCAACTCAGCTTACCTTCCCCACATTGATGGACAATCAGAGAGAATCATCCAATCTTTGGAAGATTTGCTGAGAGCTTGCATATTAAAAGAATATGATAGTTGGGATTGATGCTTGTCTTTGAATGAGTTCAGCTATAATAATAGTTTCCATTCTAACATATATATGAGACATTTACCTGCATTTATTTTAGTCTATAAAAATTTTGAGGACGAAATTTCTTTTTTTTGGGGAGAAAATGTAACATCTCTAAATTTAAACCACAATGTTTTCAGTATGTTAACACCTAAAATTTTAGAATACATTACTTTTGATGTATACTATATCTAGTTATATATAGTAATAAATTAAGATCATGTAAATATATAAATATAAAGATTATAAATATTCAGGGAATCAAAATTAATAAAGTGTTTACAATTAAAATAATTACAATAAAAATATTACTACAAAATAATATACTTCAAATAATAAAATAAGTTATAATACTTATAACATTATATACGTATAAACTATAACAACATATTTTTTCCAGTTATAATAAAATATATATATAATCCAGTAAAAAGGGGAAATCACATAACAATAACTAAAATCTCTCTTTCAATTATATAATAGAATATAAAAGGACCTGTACGACAATCCTTTCCTTCACGTGCATGCACCAACAATGGATAATACAGGATAAGACGGACAACTAATATTTAATGTCATGTTAATTTTTAATGTAATGCATGATAAAAATCTTTGAAAGCTTAATCTCTAACTAACAATACTAACTAGTAGAATATGAAACAAAAAAAAATAGTGCATTCTAAACTAAATGCAATTATTTTAATAGTGGGTTGAACTCAACGCGGCTCACTTAACCCACGGGTTAAACGGGTTTGAGCCGGGTTGAAAGGGAATATGAGAAGAGAGACTATAAGAATAAAAGAAGAAGCACAGTATGTAGGAGTGTAAAGAGAGAAGATATTTATCATTTTATCTTTTTAGTTTTATTATTTTTCGTATGTCTTCATAAATGTTTTTATTTATATATTTACCTTAAGTGAGGTGTCTCTAATCTCATTCTAATTTATATTTAATTCTCGTTCTTATTTACTTATTTATATTTATCTTCTTGTGCACTAGTTCTATTTATTTAATTTATATTTATATTTATTTTCATTTATTCATTTATATTATCTCTAGTCACGTATTGGTCCTTATTTTTATTATATATTACTTTTAGTTATGCACTGATCTTATTTATTTATTTATTTGTATAATTACATGATTTAATAACCTTGGGGATTTAAATGAGTAGTTAGTACTCAAGATGAAATGTTATTGGGTTACTTTGTTAGTCATGGTGAGACTCATTTATCCTGACTGGTCACTACAAAATTAATCAAAATATTTATAAAGTATAATAACAATCTAAGTTTTATAGAATTGAAAGAGTTTTCATTTTATTTTATTTTATTAAGACATGTTATATTTTCATGTGATATTTGTCTCACTTCCTATATTATGATTATGTATGTAAAAAAATAAATAATAAAACCTTATAATCTCATCGTGGATGGTTGCCCCTAACATGCCCAACCCATTCTTTGTTGATATCGTAGGAATCTTCCCAGGAAATGCATGGCAAACAAATGCAGTAAATAATTCGGTAACATTTTAAGGAACGGGAAATTCTACCATCACCTTCCTAAATGCTCCAAATTCACCAGTTATCTTTAAAGGACAACTTGAAGTCACTTTTTATTTACCCCAATTCTCCAAGTGAATACTATCCATTACATTTTTCCTCCACATGTTTGAAGATAAGTATATGAGGGGGAAATTGTAAATAAATAATACTCTTTCCTATTCTATTATAGAAAATATAATATGTACCAAATGGTATAAATATAAGATGCCCACAATATTATATATATATATATATATATATATATGTGTGTGTGTGTGTGTAAATATTTTAAGTATGATATATGTTATTGAAGAATTTGGTGTCAAAAATATATTATAGAAAATAATAATAATAATAAGCATTAACTGTGACATAATAATAATAATAATAAATAAATAGTAAAAAAAATATTATTAGGTTGTCACGTATCTAAGAATCTCTAATATTATATAAAAGTTAAGGAATGATAATTCGAGTTGGAATATGTAGGATGACTAAAAAATAAGAAGTTTATTGGACTGAGTATTTCAATCTTGGTTAATTTAGGTTTGCTTTTCATAATTCTATAGTCCAATGATAAAGTTGGCTAGTTTGTATAATCTATTACATATTAGGAAAAGAAGATATTACCAAAATTACTATATTATCTATTTTCTTTTATTGATAGGTGTCATAAAAATTAATTTTTTTGTCATTTTAAAACTTGGGTAAAAAAGGACATGGGTTCAAATCTTACAAAAGTTAATTTATTTTTACTTTTTCATTTATTTATGATTTCAACTATAATATTAATTATATGTAATATTATTATTTATAATATTTTTATAAGTATTATCATTTGTAATTATTAATAATATTATTATTATTATAAATATTATTTGTAATGATAATAGTAAAATTATAGCCAAAATAAGTATTATAATAATAACAATAACAATAGTTATAATTATTATTATATTATATGTTACTGTTATATATTATTACGGTTAATATTATTAATATTATTAGTAGTAAAGTTATTTTGTTACTGGTAATATTATTAGTAGTAAAGTTATTATTGTTATTAATAATATTAACATGTATTATATTAATTTTATTATTATGTATTATTAATATGAGAAAAGAAGTACTAGAAAACTTATTATTATTATCACTATTATTATTAATAATAATAATTATTATTATTATTAATAACAACTATAATTATTATATTACTATTATAAATACTATCATATCTAATTTGAAAAATTGGCATTATGAAAATATTATAATATTAACCACCATAATAATAATTATTATTAATATTATTTTTATTGTCCATAATTATTATTAGTATTATTATAAATATAATTGTTATTATTATTATCACTATTATTATATTCTATAATTATTTTATTATTATTATTATTATTATTATTATTATTATTATTATTATTGTCAACTCTCACTATAATTATAATTATTATTATCGTTATTATCATTAACTATAATTATTATGATCATTATTACTATCAACTATAAGTATTATTATCATTATTATTAATTATAATTATTTCTATAATTATTTTACTATTATTTTTATTACTATTATTGTTATTATTAATAATAATAATAATAATAATATTATTATTATTAGACACACATTTTACTTTTATTTACTATGGGATTATATCTCAAGTACTTGCATTTTTTATTTGTTTTGTTATTCATTTTATCTATATATATGTGAAATTATTTGAATTAAAGAAATAGTTATTGAAATTAGTAAAATGATAAAACTGAGAAATAATTTTTTATTATGAATAATTATTTAAATTTAACAAATAATAATTAAGAGGATAAAATTGTAAAAACAAAAAAGGACATAAAAAATGTGTATCTCCTTAGCTGAGGTGAACTCTAGCTTGGGCCCGTTATGGTAAGAGGATGTCTAGTCTTCTTGTAGGTCCCTTGACTAGAGGTATGTCATCACATGGATGGGCAAGATATATTTGAACATTTGAGGAGTATTTCCTCGTTCGCCAATATGTAGCTATTGTTGTTAAAGAGATCATATTAATACTGCTTATCTATAACAACTCCAATATTGTTAATAAAATATTGTAAAATATTAGTATGGGTAAGATAAACCAAAGTCATCTCCCAACGAACAAGAAATTAATTTCTAACAAATTAGTTCTTACAAAATCTATACAAAAAAGTTTAGGCAAATAAAATAAATTAAGAAAGAGAAGAAGGGTAAATAAAATAAAAATGAAAGAAATAAAATTGAAAAAGAATAAAAATGAATTAAATAACAAAATAAAAATAGCTTGGTTCTAATGCTTTTTCAAAATAGGATTCATTGTTGGTTTTCTAAGGATTATTATTCAATTGATATTTCTCTTAGATTTTAAATTAATCAATGTAACTTCTCAATTAATATGTTGACATTCTCACTATTAACCAAAGTAACTTATCAATTAAAAACAAGAACTTTTAAGATTAATCATAGTAAATTTAACCAAAGTAATTTCTCAATTAAATATTACTATGTTAATCATGTTTATTCTTTTACCTCTTAAATCGAGTAAAAAGTTAATTAACCAAAGTAACTTCTTGAATAATTCAAATTAAAGCTTTCACCTTTAATCAAAGTTACTTCTAAATTCTTGGCAAAAACTAATTCAATCATATGAAATTTCCCAACGTTAACCAAAATAACTTCTCAATTAAAATTGAAAACCCTTTCACTCATTTGATTGTTATGTTATGTAGATTGAACATCATGCTAACTTGCTATAATGTAAAAATCGTTACTTTTACTTGATTAAGAAATAAAAGACATAGATAAAAAATGTTGTTGATTAAGTGTATATGAAATGTTTTTGATGATGTCCATAATAGCATGAGAATGATTGAAATTAGAACAAGACATAAATATATATGTATGTGATAATCTGAAAATGTTAATTTGTTGCCTTAATAGTTGACTAGGCTACTAATCTAGTTAACTAGGTTAGTTTTGATACTTAGTTTTGAGCCCTGTCATAATGTAGTCGACTAGGCTCGTCCTGACAGCAACTGTTAAAATAAAAACAGATTCTGCACCTTTAGAAAAGAGAGTTTTTCAACCAGAAAGAAAGTGAAAAGAGAGCTAGAAATCTTCTTGGAGAATATACTGCAGCAAGGGCTTATGTGTTCATCATGATTGATCATCAAGATCAAGTGAAGAGAGTGTAATATTGGCACTAAAACAATGTACAAAATCAGGTGTTATTGTTTCATTACTGTCATTGTTTCATTATTGTCATTGTTTCATTACTGTCATTGTTTTGTATCAAATTTTGTATTAGTTTTTGTATCCGTTTCCTGTAGGTTCTTGAATCTGAAATTTTGTGTGTTATCACTGTGATTGTGGTAATTGTATGTAAAATCTTGGAGCATTATAATTTGCACTATTCTTGAAGGGGTGTTTTCAAGAAAGTGTGGTTTTAGAGTTTAGGAATTACATAGGTGTTTATTGTATTCCTTCTCTTGTTGATATAGTGAAATTTCTAGTGAGGAAAACTAGAGATTAGATATAGATTCATTTGAATCGAACCCGTATAAATCTTGTTGTCTCTTGTGCTCTCTTGTTCTCTCTTTCATTCTCTTTTAATTTTTGCTAGATATAAAGGTTGAACAATATGCATTCTTAAACTCCTTTTGTCAATTGGTTAAAGATTTCATAAAAATTGTTTTTCAAGTGTAAGAACAAATCAAAAGTTTGAAAAACCAATTCACCCCCCTCTTGGTTGTGAAATATTGGTGCATCAAATCTAACAAAAATAAATCACAATAAGAATCAAAAAGAACAAATAATTTTATTCACCTAACCATGGATTACCATTACGAAATTATAGTAGAATCACAATAGAGGCTTAACAATCCATGCAATGTAAAAATAACATAAAAAAATAGAAGAAGGATGGAAGAACATGAAAAGAGAAGCATAGGGTGTGGAGAAGAGGTGTTGGCTGAAATTAGGCGACCAATGGGTTCCTTAGATTTCCCCTAACGAATTTCCCCTGACGAATTTCCCTTAGTCTCTTGATGTAGAAATTGGACTGAGCCTTTTTTTCCCCTTCCTATTGTTTTAATCTTCTTTTTAATAATGTAATATCCTCCAATTATCTTTTAAATAAATAAAATATGTACATGATATATCTTGTTGTTATGGAAATTTAAAAATATTTAAGAAAATCTTACGAAATTTCAAAAGATTTGATAGTAAATTTCTTTTGAAAATTTCTGATATAATTAAATAACATAATTACTTAAAAATATGAAATAAAATGTCTAAAGATATATTTTTGCCAAATTACCTTTTCTCATAAAGATTATTGCATTATGAAAGCCCTTTCGGTTAAAAACATAGAGAAAATTGCATGGTCTAATTTTTGTTGTCCGTTCCCCCATTTCTCATCGGGCCAAAATCCTCTTGCTAAGCTAAACAATTTTAGGCTTATTGGGCCACCGTAATTCTAATTGGGCAAGTTGGATTTTTAAACAACCCTTTTTGCTTCACTTTCATGATCTCTTTGTCATCTTCATGTGATGTTTGGCTTGAGTTCTTGTGACTTTGTTTGTTTGCTATTTTTTTTCTTAAACTTGAAGGTTTCGTGAAGCTTTAATTAATTTATTTTCACACCTCCCTAAGCTTTAACTTAACTACAATTGCACTAACACACCTCAGAATATCCAAAGCACATTTATGCAACTAAATCACTATCTTTTAACATGGTTTTATAAATCATGTTCAATAAGCCTAATTATAAAAAAGCTTAATTAAAACAATATTTTAAGCTCAAAAACCAATTAAGAAGCCAAGATTAAAGGTTAAATGAGTGCTCAAATTTGCATGTAATTTAAAGGGTCCAAAATGAATTTTTTTTTGAATATGATTATTAGATGTGTTCAAATCATTAATTGAGTTTTCTATGTACATGTAGAGTATTTAGTGAGAGCTAAAGTTTGTGGATTTTAGTTGGGTCAGAAGCACAATTAAAGTTAGCTTATTTTCTCTATTAATTATGAGTTAAATGATTTGAATTTATCTTTTTTTGGAGGATTTCAAAGTATGATTGGTGTTGAATATTGATGTTGATTGAAATTGTTATTGAATTTGATATATGTGATGTTGGTATGGTTGTGTGAATATTGATCCTTTAAGATATATCAGTTGAGTTAAATAGTTCTATCTAAGGTCGATTTTGAACTAAGTGGTGATTTTGGCCTGAGGAATGAGTAAAAGTACCTAGTTAGAATCAAGTTAATTATCTTATATATCAATATAATTTCTAAAGTTATGTAGTGATGTGACTCTGTGTGAGTAGGAGCTCATATGATAGATCTAGAATCTTTAACTCCAATTCAACACATGAGTCTTTCGAAAGTAGAATAAATTGTTAATAGTGATTACTGTATAAATTGAATTATATGGTGTATTTGTTGGGAATGTGATGTGTAAGGATGTGAATTTTGAATGTTTGGATTCTAAATGTATTTTTATTCTTCTAAAAATATGTTAGCTTACTCTACTTTGTTGTTTGTGTGGTTCTAACTACAATTATCATCTGTTTACACAAGAGAAAATGATGTTGCAGATGAGAATACTCTAATGAGAGGCCAAAAGTTGGATAATAGGAATAAGAGCTTAGCCCCCCTCAACTCAGATGAGATCCACTCTTTTTATATGTTATTTTCCATGCCTAGGGTGTCTGCCATCAAATACTATGAACATATCTCAAAATAATAATTTATTTTTTTATTTCTAGTTAATCTTTTGAAATATTAATAAATCATTACGTAACTCTTGTTAGATATGGTTAAGATATCATTAGATATTGTTAGTTATAATATTATGTGTTAGTTTTAAATGTAATGTTCTTAGGCCCATCTCCTTCTTTGTATTTTACCAATATATATAAATGTCTAACCCTATGTGCTCAATAAACATTAGGGATTCATTATATGCCTCTTTCGATTTTATTTTAACATAGTATCAGAGTCAAGAGTTGAAGTCTGTTCTATCAAAGATTTTTGTTTCTTGGGTCTATTGTTCGACCCGCTATTAAATCACTAATTAATGTCCAGTCCTATGCTCGAAATGTATATGTCTTGACGTGAGTGGAGTGTGTTAGAAGTCTCAGATCAACTAAAGATAAGATCAATTTGTAGTATATAAATAGGTGCAAATCTCACATTGTAAGAAAATCTTATAAGGTTGAATTAAGCTTAAAATTCACTTCTTTCTTAACAAATCTAAAAGAAAAATTGAAAGACCATTTTGAAAATTTTAAATAATTTTAATATATACTAATAATTTAATGTGTGCGTTATATTTGAAAGTGATCATATAAAATTAAATAAATAAACATATACTTTCAAAAAAAAAACTTATATAATTTATTAATAAATTATATTTTATTGCTAATTGGTTTATGGTTATATTTAATTTTTGTTATTACATTCAAATATCAGCTTGTTTACGTGGTTTACAATTTAATAATAGAAATGGTTATATAATTCAAACTTTATATATAATTACAAATTATAATTAGAATAAAATTAAATTTATAATCGAATTTACAACATTGTTTCTAAAATATATCCACAGAATGCAAAATCATATTATTGTGAATAATTATTTAAACATAAACTTTATTTTTTTTTTTAAAAACACGCTCTCTTAATCACATATGTTATTTTTTCATGACACTAAATCACGATATTATCTAAAATGTCACTATTTTTAGTTCACTTCTCAAGAAAAATTAACACTGAGTGTCTAACAATTACTACTATTCCTTCCTTCTTCATTAAGCACTCGAATATTAGGAAAAGTATTTATTTCAAAAATTTTCCCATGAGGATTCATTTTACTATTAATCTTCTACTTTTTTTTCTCTTTTATTTTATAGAAAGTATTTTTTTTTTAATTTTCAATTTTTTTGTGCATTCGTAAAACTCACAGAAAACACCAGTACTATTTATAGAATAGTATGTCAATGTCTGACGAGTAGCCTATATATGCCTTGAAACTTTCCCTTTTCGAATAATGGCCACACACTTCACCAAGAATGGTGTTCGAATGAGTCTTCCAATTCGTGTGTTTGCTACAAATTTCTAAATTTACCAACAAAAAGAATTCAACGGGTTATATATATATATATATATATATATATATATATATATATATATATATATATATATTTCATTTCTTTAGCTATTTTCTTTTTTTAGTCAAAGCATATATTTATCCTTTTCCAAAATATGTTGAACTATTTTAAAATATAATTAATTTATTATAATACTTTCCACTTTTTCTTGTACCCATTGTATTGTGGGTTATGACCATTCTTCGTTATTATTAATTATAAATTTAATCATTTTTTTTAATCAACTTGAGTGTGTATAAAGTTTTAATGGTTTTTTAGGGGATTCATTAGAAAGAGATTATATAAATATGACTTGAGCGTAATTCATACAAGGGATTAGCAACACTTCTAATCCAAAATATCGCGTCAATGATTTATGGGTATTGTTTTTTATATGGTATTTAACTTTGTTATTTGTAACCAATATGAGACTTAAACTCACACTTGAATTATTCTCAATAATCTTCTGTCAAGTCTACAATGACCTTTACTTATATAATTGTTGTTGTGGTTTTGGTGTTGTTGTTATCACAATGTCTAAGTTAATCACTAAGATGAAGTTGAGGCTCCGACACCACTTTTAATCCAAAACCTCGAGACAATGGATTTATCGATCTTGTTTCTTATACGATGCTTAACTTTGTCATTTTTACCTAATGTAAGACTTAAACACCCACTTGGTTTATTCCCAACAAGTTTATCTAATTTTTATTGTGGACAATCATATTAAGTTAGCAACATCTAGGGAAAGTTTGTTATGTCGAAAAGAGGGTGTGGATTAATTTTGTACATAATTAATTGTTTATTTGGGATACATTGAATACTTTCTTATTTAGTTGAAATACTCATATACTGGACTTGATACATGATTATGGACTTGAGACATGATTATGTGGGTATTGAAATTATATTTAATTATTAAATAATCCATAAAGTAGAGGGGTAACTCCATAAAATAGAAGGATGAGAAATTATCACATAAAAGAGATACACTTCAAAAATTTCTTAAAGAGTTATTATACTTCCTTAAAAAGGTATCACTATTGAGCTGTCACTTAAAATTTAAAATTTGTCCCACAATAAGGTGGACTAGTGGGTAAAGAGGCTTTCTCACCATTTTTCAATCTTTTCTTCAAAAAAGAAAAATCCTATGTTCTTTTGTTCCATTTTTTTGTATTTTGGATCTATTTATTTACTTTTAATAATTGATATCAACTTTTTTACAAAAAAATACATGAGAATTATATTTACTAAAACACTGAAAAAAAAAGGTGAAGAAGGACTATTATGTGTATTATCTTCTACAATTTTACGTAATGGAGGTGTTTTCTCATCTCTAAACTTATTTATTTTTGTGTTGGTTTGTTTTGGTTTTTGGTTAGTGATATAGTTTTAATCTTGTTTTGGTGGGTGGGATCCTTAAGGGGCTGCCCTTAGTACTGTTAACCAGCAATCTAGAGCCCTTAACCGCCCCTTAAAAAGAGTTGGTGCTTGGTGCAAAGTTCAAGGGGTTTGTGAATTTTCTCAACTAAACAAAATAGTTCTACACTATTTTGTTAGAGAAGAAGAGCTAGAAGAAAAAAAGAAGGGAAAAACAAGTTTAAAAGAAAATGTACCAAATTGAGTAAAAAATGTATAAGGATAAAAATAAATCATAAATCTAACTATAATAACTATTAAGACTAAATTACTACTTAAACCATCAATAAAAAAGATTTTTGTTATAATGAAGAGGATGAAGTCTGTAATGATACGGACAATTGGTCTTTGTACCTGTATTTTCTTCTCTCGCATCTTTTTGAAATACCAATTTTGTCTTCCCTAATTTATATGTTTTAGATGAAGCTCCCAAATTTTTGTGTGGTTCAATTCCATTGTTGTGTTGATGCAGGTTTCGAGATATATCAAGCAAAGGATACTCTGAACAAGGTTTTATAGAGTTCAAAGTTAAGTAGTTAATTTGGTTAAGCATTTTTTTTCTCCCCATGATTTTTCAACTTTAACAAGTTTCATTTATTTTCCTGTTTGTGTAGCATTTTACAGAGTAGACGTTGTTTGGAATAATATTTGTTGATGTTGAGTTTAGCAATGTTTGATGAAGGAGTAGACACTATGTTAAATGATGTCTATTAATGGGGAGAAGCTACTAAGTGACACAGTAGATAATAAGTGTATGTATATTAAATGATATGTGTAAATGCATAGGAGGATACAAGTTGTATTGGCCAAATGATACAATTTACACACATTAGACGACAAGTTTTGTAGGACGAAAGGAGGAATTGGTTCTTTATCAAACAATAACCTTTTGTCAGCATATGTGTATTTGAGTGTTGTAACAATGCATTAGACGATACCTGGTGGTAGTAAGGCTAGATGAATATTAACATATAAAACATTGTAAAATATTAATGATAAAAAATAAAAAAATGAGATAAAAGGGAGCGAATTCCATAGGCAAAATTTTATTAAATATAAGGATATATCTTTTATGTAGATTTTATGAGAAAAAATGTTTTCGAATATATACATAATTTTAAGAGATTTTTTTTTTTATGAGATAGGGAGACGAGGTATGAGAGAAGGAGACAATTATGATAACTTAATAGTAAATGTTACTTTTTTATTTTTCTTGAATTTTATAGAGATATCTAGTTTTGGGGTGAGGTTTAACTATAAAAGGATGAGTTGTGGTAGTGATAGAGCATCACAATGAAATAGCTTAATATAGTTTTCTAAGTGATTTTAATATATAATACTTTTGGGGTACTCTAACCTTTAAAAAAAAAACACACATATTTAACAAGTATCTTCAAAAGAAAGAGTTTTGATTTGTAAAAATTATGATCATCTCTTCAGTTTTTTGTTTTGTAAAAAATGTTAAACTTATTTGAGAGTATTGTGTAAATAATTATTTTGTATAATTCTTAAATGATATTAGTTAAGTATCATCCTACTAGGGATGTTGTTTTTAAGTATATATTAGAAGAAGTTACATTTTTGTATCATACATTTTTTTTATAAAAGTCTTAAACTATACCAATTTAAGAATCATCTTAATAGAGGTGTTTCAACAATAACTTGCAAATTAATGAGAAAATGATTTATTTTATTTCGGATAAATAGAAAATACTTGGTATATTTTATAATTGAATCAAAGGCCATTATGGTCTTTTACCACACCCCTATAGGTGAAAGAAATAACCAAAGGGTGCAGAAATCAATTTTCTTTTATGATTCCTTTCACGCAATGTTTGTTTTTACATCTCTAATTTTTCTTCAGCACTCTTAAACTTTTTAAAAATACCTAAAATGACTTTTTGATTTTTTGACCAACACATCTATACACAAGTATCACATTTTTTAAATCTGGTTTAAGTAGAACTGGATTTCAAAATCCGGTTAAGAAAATTACCGAATTTTGAAATTCAATTAAAAAAATTATCAAATTTTGAAATCCAATTAACATATTAACAAATTTTAATATATATATATATATATATATATTTTTTTTTTTTTCCTTTAATTTTTTTAGTCAAATTTTGAAATTCTTTAATTCTTTTAATAACCGAATTTTGAAATTAAATACTTTTTATTGTATGGTGAAGATTGGTAAACTGAGTAAAAATTAAAAGGTTATTCTAAGAATTTTCAAAAAGTTTAGGAATGTTGAAAAACTTATTAGGGGTGGAGAAAGAAGTGTCATGTTAGTTTTGACCAACTTTTGGTCCAATTTGACATGTTTAGGTGTGGGCCATTCCAATACCTAATAAGTTAGATAAACAATAGATAGAAAAAAAATATTGTGTTTTCTTCATTACAGTAATATGTAACTACTTTGTTTCCGTTTACGCTTAATTATTAATTTGATCATCTAATTTGTTATTTTGGTTCATTTTAATCTCATTATTTTTGTATTCAATTTATTCCTTCAATGTTCTTTTTAAAAAAAAAATAATTTTGATTATTAATCTTGATTCAATTTAATCTTACTTCTTTCTAAAATAATCTAATTTTGTTCATTTAATTTGAGACTAAATTAGTAATTCAGTTTAATTAACTTATATATTTATGTTAAAATAATTTTTTAAAATTTACACATTAATTCATTCTACCTAAATATAAACAATTTGAAAATTTAGATGAAATGATTTGATATATAAATTATAAAAAAATATTTTAACATTTATATATAAATTGTAATTAAGTTTAATTACTAATTTTATTTCATATTAAAAAGAACAAGATTGAATATTTTTTAAAAATAGAAGACTAAATTAAATCCAAGATAATAAGTAGACCAAATTAAACTTTTCTAAAAAATTGAAGAATTAAATTGAATCCAAAAATAATAAAAGACCAAAATGAACCAAATCAAAAAAAGAACTAAATACTAATTAAAACCTTTTGTTCTTGTGCAGAAATTGCCTTTAGGATAAAAATTATATTTAATTCATCAAAATAAAAATTGGAATTTTATCTTTCTAAAACCTATTTGTTTATTAGCGAACAATACGACAAAGATCAAATATTAAAATGTGACGTCTCCTTGTTATATTATTCCACAACTATATTTAACCACAGTTTTAACTGATTTGTTTTATTTTTTTTTAAAGTAGATTTCATTATTTTTCAATCAAGTCTTGATTAGATAGGTGCATATAATACTTTCTTCTACCGATTTTTTTAGTCCACTGATATTAATGACCCTGTATCTTATGCACGAATACTTCAGAATTATACATATAGCCATATATGATAATTATATCTTATTAACCTGATTAACAATAATTACTAAACATTAACGGAAAGAATTTGCAACACTAAGATACGTTT
>Ga0214545_1006967_pt1 | contig 19299 bp, 4 predicted proteins | sample CNSS4metaG_FD_160064 | JGI IMG/M metagenome (GOLD analysis project Ga0214545, IMG submission 160064) | Root nodule microbial communities from cowpea collected in UCLA plant growth center, Los Angeles, California, USA - CNSS4 | ecosystem: Host-associated > Plants > Roots > Nodule | place: USA...
GTCTTGCCATGGGAAGCTAACTCTCATCCTTGGAGAGCAAGTTTGAGAAGCTTCTAGGCTTTTCTAGAGTAGACACACTACTCTTGGCCCATTTGGCCCAATTCCCCTTTTTGGTCCAAAATTACTTTTAAAGCCCAATTTCTTCTAAGGCCCAATACATGGCCCCCTTTTTGTCATCAACATTTGGCCACTCTTCTTGTATGTCAAGTTGTCCAAATGCGAGTTCTGGATGGATGAAGTTCAGTTTTTGGGGCATGTGATATCTGCACAGGGCATTGTAGTGGACCCAGCGAAAGTTGAGGCAATAGTTAAGTGGGAAAGTCCCAAGTCTGCGATAGAGATAAGAAGCTTTGTGGGGTTAGTTGGCTACTATAGGAGGTTCATAGAGGGATTCTCAAAGATAGTGGCGCCCTTGACACAACTCACTCCGAAAGATCAACCCTTCACTTGGATGGATAAGTGTGAGGAGAGCTTTCAAGAGCTGAAGCGAAGACTGACTAGTGCTCTGATACTAGTGATCCCGGATTTGGGGAAGCCTTTTGAGGTCTATTGTGATGCATCCCATCTCGGACTTGGCTGCGTGTTAATGCAGGAAAAGAAGGTGGTGGCCTATGCCTCAAGGCAACTTAAGGTTCATGTGAAGAACTATCCCACCCATGACCTAGAGTTAGCAACCATAGTGTTCGCTTTGAAGATCTGGAGGCATTATCTTTATGGTGCTCAATTTCGTGTGTTCAATGATCATAAGAGTCTCAAGTATCTGTTTGATCAGAAGGAGTTGAACATGAGGCAGAGAAGATAGATGGAATTCCTGAAGGATTATGACTTCGAGCTCCTATATCACCCAGGGAATGCGAATGTAGTGGCAGATGCCTTGAGTAGGAAGATTGTACATGCTGCACACCTTATGATTAAGGAGGTGGAACTACTAGAGAAGTTCAGGAACATGAGGCTACAGGTGGAGTTGGGGTCCGAGTCCATTAGGTGTAGTACTCTTACTATATCTAGTGACTTCTTGGACTCAATCAGAGAGAGGCAGTTATTGGACACCAGTCTAAACAAAGTCACAAAACAACTTGGGTCAGATGAACTTAAGGATGTCCATGGCAAAGTTGGCTCAATTGTACATTAAGGAGATAGTAAGCCTACATGGAGTGCCTTCGAGCATAGTTTCTAACAGAGACCCACGGTTTACATCCTAGTTTTGGCAAACCTTACAGGAGGCTTTAGGGACCAAGTTGACTATGAGCTTCGCCTACCATCCCCAGATCGATGGTCAGTCCGAGAGGACCACCCAGTCACTTGAGGACTTATTACGGACATGTATATTGGATCACCTGGGAGCTTGGGATGAGGTGTTACCCTTGATAGAGTTTACCTACAACAACAGATTTCATGTGAGCATTGGCATGGCGCCATACGAGGCTTTATATGGCAGGAAGTGTAGGACTCCCCTATGTTGGTATCAGGATGGGCAAGTAGTGCTAGTCGGACCAGAGTTATTAGAACAAACCACCGAGAAGGTGAGGATGGTGAGGAACAAAATGCAAGCTTCTCAGAGTAGACAAAAGGCTTACATTGACCGTAGGAGGAGACCTTTAGAGTTTGCGGCTAGGGATCATGTGTTCCAGCTTGGGAGTTAGAGGAGGACATGAGAAAATCACACCCACATCTTTTTTCCTGGTAAGTTTTAATTTTCGAGGTTGAAAATTTTCTTGTTGGGACGAGAATTGCATCCGAATCCGACCAGATTGTATGTATCTGGATGAGTCGAGTCTCAGTGTATTGGTTTGAGAGTCATAGCATGCTTGGGTGTAAGCAAAAATAAAGTTAAATTTGATTTTTTCAAGGCTTGAACCCACAACCATACAATTGCAAAATCCATGCTAAACCATCAAGCCAATTTATATTTCTTGCTAACTAACACAATTCAATCATTATACCACCATTCAACATACTCAAACATATTATTAAAACAATAATAATTAAATAACACACAATTGGCATACATATGACTTGAACCCAAGTCCTCTCACAAAAACCAAGTACTCTCAACCACTTGAGCTAATACTTTTCCACATCATAACAATCAGAATTTAATGCCATAAAGGCTTCTATTACCTGCATTTATTAATTAAATATTTATTTAATTAATTAAATCACACAGTTCTTACAATCTCCCTCCAATCAACCTTGACGAAGAAAGAGGTGAAGGAAGATGCAAATTCCTCTATTTTTCAATCATCTCTGTTATGCAATGGTTTGAGGGTGATATCAAGATTACAATTATGTTTGCAATTTATTTTTCAGCTTAATTATGAAAATGATGTAAAAATATGGCTTTTGAAATTATTTTTACAATAATCATTCATAATGGAAATTTTAAATTTGTTATAAAATAAGATTTAAAAAGTAAATATTAATTATAAATTTTTTATTACATTATTTTATACATATTGTTTTAATGAAATATGTTATTTTAATTTATACAAATTAATAATTGTTCTAAAACAAATCAAACTTATATAACGATATTTTTTCTTGTTTTTTCTTGATTTCAATATAACTTTTAATCTATCACATCCACCAAATCACTCACAAATTTCAACAAAATTTACACTAAATCCATTCAATTTCACCTTTAATCCCCTTAAAGTGAACAAGACAAGTTTCACATCCACTTGAATTCATCCTCTCCCTCTCCCTCCAATCAATGTTGAGGGAAAGAGAGGGGAAGGAAGAGGGAAATTCCTTTATTTTTCAATCATCTCTATTATGCAATGGTTTAAGGGTGAAATCAAGATTACAATTTCTGTCCGCAATTAAATAAAGGACAATTTGGTATTCTTGTTTTTCCTTGATTTAAATATAATTTTTAATCTATCACATCTATCAAATCACTCCCAAACTTTAACAAACATTACTCTAAATCCACCCTCTTTCACCTTTAATCCCCTTAAAGTGAATAAGACAAGTTTCACACTCTAATCCACTTGAATTCATCCCCTCCCTCTTCCTCCAATCAACATTGAGGGAGAGGGACGGGAAGGAAGAGACAAATTCCTCTATTTTTCAATCATCTTTGTTATGCAATGATTTAAGGGTGATATCAAGATTACCATTTCTTCTTAATTTATTTTTCAACTTAATTATGAAAATGATGTAAAAAAATGACATTTGAAATAATTTTTACAAAAATAATTAATAACGAAAATTTGAAAATTATTCTAAAATAAGGCATAAAAATAATTATTAATTCTAATTTTTTTTACGTTATTTTATAAATATTTTTTTATTAAAATATGTTACTTTCATTTATACATTTTAATATTTTTTCTACCGCAAATCAAACTTATATAATGAAATTTTTTAATTATTTTTAAAATAAAGGACAATTTGGTAATCTTGATTTTCCTTGATTTAAATATAATTTTTAATCTATCACATCCAAAAAATCACTCATAAACTTTGACAAACTTTACTCTAAATCCACCCACTTTTACCTTTAATTCACTTAAAGTGAACAACACAAGCTACACACTTTAATCCACTTGATGTCATCCTCTCCCTCTCCCTCTAATCAACCTTGAGGGAGAAAGAGGGGAAGGAAGAGGGAAATTCTTCTATTTTAAAATCATCTTTGTTATGTCTTGGTTTGAGGGTGATATCAAGATTACAATTATCTCCGCAATTTATTTTTCAACTTAATTATGAAAATGATGTAAAAATATGACTTTTAAAATTATTTTTACAAAAATAATTAATAACGAAAATTTGAAAATTTTTATAAAATATGGTTTAAAAAGTAATTATTAATTATAAATTTTTTTATTACATTATTTTATAAATAATTTTTTATTAAAATATGTTACTTTCATTTATACATGTTAATAATTTTCTAAGAGAAATCAAACTTATATAATGATAATTTTTAATTTATCACATGTAGCAAATCACTCATAAACTTTAACAAACTTTACTCTAAATCCAAGTACTTTCACCTTTAGTCAACTTAAAGTGAACAACGCAAATTTCACACTCTAATCCATTTGATGTCATCATGTCCCTCTCCCTCCAATCAACCTGGATGGAGAGAAAGGGGAAGGAAGAGGGTAATTCCTCTATTTTTCAATCATTTCTCTGATGCAATGGTTTCAAGGTGAGATCAAGATTACAATTATGTCTGTAATTTATTTTTTAGCTTAATTATGAAAATCATATAAAATATGAATTTTCATTATTTTTACAAAAATAATTAATAACAAAAATTTGAAAATTGTTCTAAAATAAGGTTTAAAAAGGAATTATTAATTAAAATTTTTTTAATACATTATTTTATAAATATTATTTTAATAAAATATTTTATTTTCATTCATACATATTAATATTTTTTTTCTACAACAAATCAAACTTATACAATGATAATTTTTAATCATTTTAAAATAAAGGACAATTTGATAATCTTGTTTTTCCTTGATTTAAATATAATTTTTAATCTATCACATTCATCAAATTACTCACAAACTTTAACAAACATTACTCTCAATCTAGAGATGTCAAAATAGGTAACCCGACCCGACCCGGCTCGACCCACCACGGGTTGATGATTTAGTGAGCCAACCCAACCCGGCTCACTTTTTAACGAGCCAAAAAAATTTGAACCCGACCCGGCCCACCGTGGGTTGGCAGGTTAAACGGGTTGGCTCACGGGTTCACTTAATTAAAAAAAAAATATTATTTTCTTAACTTTTTTTCAGTCAAAACTAAATTGTAATTCTAATGAAAATCTAAATAAACTTTAATACAATCCAACTACAAACCAAAATAAAAAAAATACAAATTATTTATGTGTTGGATAAAAAAACAACCTAACATGACCCAAATGTAAAGCCCAACTTAATAAAAAAATAAAAAACAATTGGGTGACCCTTTTATGTACCGGTTAGTGAGCCAACCCGGCTCACTACGGGTTCAACCCGGGTGAGCCGGGTTCTAAATGAGCCGAGTCAAAAATCAACCCGTATTGAAATTTGTAAAAAACTTTCAACCCAACCCGACCCAAACCCGTGGTGAACGGGGTCGGCTCGCGGGTTCCAACACATTTTGACAGCTCTATCTAAATCCACCCTTTTTCACCTTTAATCCCCTTAAGGTGAACAAGACAAGGTTGACACTCTAATCCACTTGAATTCATCCTCTCCCTCTCCCTCCAATGAATGTTGAGGGAGAGAGAGGGAAAGCAAGATGGAAATTTCTCTATTTTTCAATCATCTATGTTATGCAATAGTTTGAGGGTGATATCAAGATTACAATTATGTCCGTAATTTATTTTTCAACTTAATCATGAAAATGATGAAAAAATATGGCTTTTGAAATTATTCTTACAAAAATAATTAATAACGAAAATTTGAAAATTGTTCTAAAAAAGTTTAAAAAGTAATTATTAATTATAAATTTTTTTACTACGTTATTTTATAAATATTTTTTTATTAAAATATGTTACTTTCATTTATACATTTTAATATTTTTTCTACAACAAAACAAACTTATATAATGATAATTTTTAATTATTTTTAAAATAAAGGACAATTTGGTAATCTTGTTTTTTCCTTGATTTAAATATAATTTTTAATCTATCACATCCTACAAATCACTCATAAACTTTAACAAATTTTACTCTAAATTCATCCACTTTCACCTTTAATCCACTAAAAGTGAACAACACAAACTTCACATTGTAATCCACTTGATGTCATCCTCTCCCTCTCCATCCGATCAACCTTGAGGGAGAGAGAGGGAAAGGAATATGGAAATTCTTCTACTTCTAAATCATGTCTGTTAAGGTGAACAAGACAAGGTTGACACTCTAATCCACTTGAATTCATCCTCTCCCTCTCCCTCCAATCAATGTTGAGGGAGAGAGAGGGAAAGCAAGATGAAAATTTCTCTATTTTTCAATCATCTATGTTATGCAATAGTTTGAGGGTGATATCAAGATTACAATTATGTCCGTAATTTATTTTTCAACTTAATCATGAAAATGATGAAAAAATATGGCTTTTGAAATTATTCTTACAAAAATAATTAATAACGAAAATTTGAAAATTGTTCTAAAAAAGTTTAAAAAGTAATTATTAATTATAAATTTTTTTACTACGTTATTTTATAAATATTTTTTTATTAAAATATGTTACTTTCATTTATACATTTTAATATTTTTTCTACAACAAAACAAACTTATATAATGATAATTTTTAATTATTTTTAAAATAAAGGACAATTTGGTAATCTTGTTTTTTCCTTGATTTAAATATAATTTTTAATCTATCACATCCTACAAATCACTCATAAACTTTAACAAATTTTACTCTAAATTCATCCACTTTCACCTTTAATCCACTAAAAGTGAACAACACAAACTACACACTGTATTCCACTTCATATCATCCCCTCCTTGTCCCTCCAATCAACCTTGAGGGATAAAGAGAAGAACGAATAGGGAAATTCTTCTATTTTTAAATCATATATGTTATGTCTTGGTTTCAGGGTGATATCAAGATTACAATTATGTCCGCAATTTATTTTCCAGCTTAATTATGAAAATGATGTAAAAATATGGCTTTTAAAATTATTTTTACAAAAATAATTAATAACAGAATTTTGAAAATTGTTCTAAAATAAGTTTTAAAAAGTAATTATTAATTATAAATTTTTTTATTACATTATTTTATAATTATTTTTTTAATAAAATATGTTATTCTGATTTATACATTTTGATATTTTTTCTATAACAAATCAAACTTGTATAATAATAATTTTTAATTATTTTCAAAATAGAGGACAATTTGGTAATATTCTTTTTCCTAGAGCTAAATATAATTTTTAATGTATCACATCTATCAAATCACTCACAAACTTGAACAAACTCTACTCTAAATCCATCCTTTTTCACCTTTAATCAACTTAAAGTGAACAACCCAAACTTCACAGTTTAATCCACTTGAATTCACCATCTCCTTCCCTCTCCAATCAACCTTGACGGAGAAAAGGGAAGGAAGATGGAAATTTCTCTATTTTTCAATCATCTCTGTTATGCAATGATTTGAGTGTGATATCAAGATTACAATTATGTCTGCAATTTATTTTTCAGCTTAATTATGAAAACGATGTAAAAATATGGCTTTTGAAATTATTGTGCAAAAATAATTAATAACAAAAATTTTAAAATTCTTATTAAATAAGGTTTAAAAAGTAATTATTAATTACAAATTTTTTTATTACATGTTTTTGTAAGTATGTTTTTAATAAAATATTTCATATTAATATTTTTTTCTACAACAAATCAAACATTTATAATGATAATTTTAATCATATTTAAAATAAGGGAAAATTTGGTAATCTTGGTTTTTCTTGATTTAAATATAATTTTTAATCTATCACATCCATCGAATCACTCACAAACTTCAATAAAATTTACTCTAAATCCACCCTCTTTCATCTTTAATCCCTTTAAGGTGAACAAGACAAGTTTGACACTCTAATCCACTTGAATTCATCCTCTCCCTCTCCCTCCAATCAACGTTGAGGGAGAGAGGGAAAGCAAAAGGGAAATTCCTCTATTTTTCAATCATCTATGTCATGCAATAGTTTGAGGGTGATATCAAGATCTCAATTATGTCTGTAATTTATTTTTCAACTTAATCATGAAAATGATGTAAAAATATGGATTTTGAAATTATTTTTACAAAAATAATTAATAACGAAAATTTGAAAATTGTTCTAAAAAAAGTTTAAAAAGTAATTATTAATTATAAAATTTTTTACTACGTTATTTTATAAATATTTTTTATTAAAATATGTCACTTTCATTTATACATTTTAATATTTTTCTACAACAAAACAAACTTATACAATGATAATTTTTAATTATTTTTAAAATAAAGGACAATTTGGTAATCTTGGTTTTTCCTTGATTTAAATATAATTTTTAATCTATCACATCCTACAAATCAATCCATCCACTTTCACCTTTAATCCACTAAAAGTGAACAACACAAACTACACACTGTAATCCACTTCATGTCATCCGCTCTCACTCCTTCCAATCAACCTTGAGGGATAAAGAGCATAACGAAGAGGGAAATTCTTCTATTTTTAAATCATATATGTTATGTCTTGGTTTGAGGGTGATATCAAGATTACAATTATGTCCACAATTTATTTTTCAGCTTAATTATGAAAATGATGTAAAAATATGGCTTTTAAAATTATTTTTACAAAAATAATTAATAACAGAAATTTTAAAATTGTTATAAAATAAAGTTTAAGAAGTAATTATTTATTAGAAATTATTTTTATTACATTTTTTTGTAAATATTTTTTTAATAAAATATTTTATTTTTATTCATACATATTAATATTTTTTTCTACAACAAATCAAATATTTATAATGATAATTTTAATCATATTTAAAATAAGGGAAAATTTGGTAATCTTGTTTTTTCTTGATTTAAATATAATTTTTAATCTATCACATTCATCGAATTACTCACAAACTCCAACAAACTTTACTCTAAATCCACTCACTTTCACCTATAAAACCCTTAAAGTGAACAAGACAAGCTTCACACTCTAATCCACCTGAATTTATCCTCTCCGTCTCCCTCCAATCAACGTTGAGGGATAGAGATGGGAAGGAAGATGGAAATTCCTCTATTTTTCAATCATCTATGTTATGCAATGATTTGAGGGTGATATCAATATTACAATTTTGTCAGCAATTTATTTTGAACTAAATTACGAAAATGATGTAAAAATATGGCTTTTGAAATTATTTTTACAAAAATAATTAATAACGACATTTGAAAATATTTATAAAATAAGGTTTAAAAAGTAATTATTAATTATAAATTTTTTTATTACATTATCTTATAAATATTTTCTTATTAAAATATGTTACATTCATTTATACATTTTAATATTTTTTCTACGATAAGTCAAACTTATAAAATGATAATTTTTAATTATTTTTTAAATAAAGGACAATTTGGTAATCTTGTTTTTGTTTGATTTAAATATAATTTTTAATCTATTTTATCTAATAAATCACTCATAAACTTTAAGAAACTTTACTCTAAATCCATCCACTTTCACCTTTAATCCATTAAAAGTGAACAACACAAACTTCACACTTTAATCCACTCTATATCATCTTGTCCATCTCCCTACAAATAACCTTGAGGGAGAGAGAGGGGAAGGAAGAGGGAAATTCCTCTATTTTTCATTCATCTTTGTTCTGCAATCCTTTGAGGGTGATATCAAGCTAACAATTATGCCCACAATTTATATTTCAGCTTAATTATTAAAATGATGTAAAAATATGACTTTTGAAATTATTTTTACAAAAACAATTAATAACGAAAATTTGAAAATTGTTATAAAAGAAGGTTTAAAAATTAATTATTAATTATAAATTTTTTTATTACAATATTTTATAAATACATTTTTAATGAAATATGTTATTTTCATGTATACATATTAATATTGTTTCTACAACAAATTGAACTTATAATTTTTTATCATATTTAAAATAAAGGACAATTTGGTAATCTTGTTTTTCTTGATTTAAATATAATTTTTAATCTATCACATCCATAAAATCACTCACAAACTTCAATAAAATTTACTCTAAATTCACACACTTTCACCTTTAATCCCTTTAAGGTGAACAAGACAAGCTTCACACCCTAATCCACTTGAATTCATCTTCTCTGTCTCCCTCCAATCAACGTTGAGGGAGAGAGGGGAAGGAAGAGGGAAATGCCTCTATTTTACAATCATTTATGTTATGCAATGGTTTAAGGGTGATATAAGGATTACAATTATGTCCGCAATTTATTTTTTAGCTTAATTATGAAAATGATGTAAAAATATGGCTTTTGAAATTATTCTTACAAAAATAATTAGTAACGAAAATAAAAAACTCGTTATAAAATAAGGTTTAAAAAGTAATTATTAATTATAAATTTTTTTATTACGTTAATTTATAAATAATTTGGTATTAAAATCTGGTACTTTCATTTATAGTTTTTAATATTTTTTCTACGACAAATCAAACTTATATAATGATAATTTTTAATTATTTTTAAAATAATGGACTAGTTGGTAATCTTGTTTTTCCTTGATTTAAATATAATTTTTAATCTATCACATCCAACAAATCATTCATAAAGTTTAACAAACCCTACTCTAAATCCACTCACTTTCACATTTAATCCACTAAAACTTAACAACACAAACTTCACACTGTAATCCACTTAATGTCATCCTCTCCCTCTCCCTCCAAATAACTTTGAGGGAGAGAGGGGAAGGAAGAGGGAAATTCCTCTATTTTTCAACCATCTCTGTTATACAATGATTTGAGGGCTCAAGATTATAATTATATCCCCAATTTATTTTTCAGCTTAATTATGAAAATGATATAAAGATATGGCTTTAGAAATTACTTTTACAAAAACAATTCATAACCAAAATTTTAAAGTTGTTATAAAATAAGGTTTAAAAAGTTATTATTAATTATAAATTTTTTATTACATTATTTTATAAGTATTTATTTAACGAAATCAAACTTATATAATAATAATTTTTAATCATATTTAAAATAAAGGACAATTGCGTACTTTTTTTTTATCTTAATTTAAGAATAACCTTTAATCTATCACATCCATTAAATCACTCACAAACTTCAACAAAATTTACTCTAAATCCACTCACTTTCACCTTTAATCCCCTTACAGTGAATACGACAAGCTTCACACTTTAATCCACTTGAATTCATTTCTCCGTCTCCCTCCAATCAACTTTGAGGGATAGAGAGGGGAAGGAAGAGGGAAATTCCTCTATTTTTCAAATATTTATGTTATGCAATGATTTGAGGGTGATATCAAGATTACAATTATGTCTGCAATTTATTTTTCAAATTAATTATGAAAATGATGTAAAAATATGCCTTTTGAAATTATTTTTACAAAAATATTTAATAACGACATTTGAAGATATTTATAAAATAAGGTTTAAAAAGTAATTATTAATTATAAAATTTTTTATTACATTATTTTATAAATATTTTCTTATAAAAATATGTTACTTTCATTAATACATTTTAATGTTTTTTTACGACAAATCAAACTTATATAATGATAATATTTAATAATTTTTAAAATAAAGGACAATTTGGTAATCTTGTTTTTTACTTGATTTAAATATAATTTTTAGTCTATCACATCCTACAAATCACTCATAAACTTTAACAAACTTTACTCTAAATTCATCCACTTTCACCTTTAATCCACTAAAAGTGAACAACACAAACTACACACTGTAATCCACTTCAGGTCAACCTCTCCCTCTCCCTCCAATCAACCTTGAAGGATAAAGAGAAGAACAAAGAGGGAAATTCTTGTATTTTTAAATCATATATGTTATGTCTTGGTTTGAGGGTGATATCAAGATTACAATTATGTCCGCAATTTATTTTTCCGCTTAATTATGAAAATGATGTAAAAATATGGCTTTTGAAATTATTTTTACAAAAATACTTAATAACAAAAATTTGAAAATTGTTTGAAAATAAGGTATAAAAAGTAATTATAAATTATAGATTTTTTTACTACATTATTTCATAAATATTTTTTTATTAAAACATGTTACTTTCATTTATACATTTAATTATTTTTTCTACGACAAATAAAATTACTATAATGATAATTTTTAATCATTTTTAAAATAAAGGACAATTTGGTAATCTTGTTTTTCCTTGATTTAAATATAATTTTTAATTTATCACATCCACTCACAAAATTTAACAAACTTTACTCTAAATCCACCCTTTTTCACCTATAATGAACTTAAAGTGAACAAGACAAGCTTCACACTCTAATCCACTTGAATTCATCCTCTCCGTCTCCCTCCAATCATCGCTGAGGGATAGAGAGGGGAAGCAAGAAGGAAATTCCTCTATTTTTCAATCATCCATGTTATGCAATGGTTTGAGGGTGGTAGCAAAATTACAATTATGTCTGCAATTTATTTTTCAACTTAATTAATAAAATGATGTAAAAATATGGCTTTTGAAAGTATTTTTTCAAAAATAATTAATTATGAAAATTTGAAAATTGCTATAAAATAAGATTTAAAAAGTAATTATTGATTATAAATTTTTTTATTACATTATTTTATAAATTTTCTTTAACAAAATCTGTTATTTTCATTTATACATATTAGTATTTTTTCTACAACAAATCAAACTTATATAATGATAATTTTTAATCATATTTAAAATAAACGACAATTTCGTAATCTTGTTTTTTCTTGATTTAAATATAATTTTTAATCTATCACATTCATCAAATCACTTACAAATTTCAACAAACTTTAATCTAAATCAAATAACTTTCACCCTTAATCCCCTTAAAGTGAAAAAGACAAGCTTCACATTCTAATCCACTTAAACTCATCCTCTCCTTCTCCGTTTCCCTCCAATCAATGTTGAGCGAGAAGGAGAAGGGAAGGAAAAGGGAAATTTCTCTATTTTTTAATCATCTTATGTTATGCAATGGTTTGAGGGTGATATCAAGATTACAATTATGTCCCCAATTTATTTTTCAACTTAATTATGAAAATGATGTAAAAATATGGCTTTGAAAATTATTTTTACAAAAATAATTAATAACGACTTTTGAAGATATTTATAAAATAAGGTTTAAAAAGTAATTGTTAATTATAAAATTTTTTATTACATTATTTTATAAATATTTTCTTATTAAAATATGTTACTTTCATTTATACATTTTAATATTTTTTTTAAGAAAAATCAAACTTATATAATGATAATTTTTAGTCATATTTAAAATCAAGGACAATTTGGTAATCTTGTTTATTCTTGATTTAAATATAATTTTTAATCTATCACATTTATCAAATCACTCACAAACTTCAACAAAATTTCCTCTACATCCACTCACTTTCACCTTTAATCCCCTTAAGGTGAACAAGACAAGCTTCACACTCTAATCCACTTGAATTCATCCTCTCCCTCTCCCTCCAATGAACATTGAGGGAGTGAGAGAAAGGAAGGAAGAGGGAAATTCCTCTATTTTTCAATCATCTTATGTTATGCAATGGTTTAAGGGTGATATCAAGATTACAATTATGTCCGCAATTTATTTTTCAGCTTAATAACAAAAATGATGTAAAAATATGGCTTTTGAAATTATTTTAAAAAAAATAATTAATAACGAAAATTTGAAAATTTTTAGAAAATAAGGTTTGGAAAGTAATTATTAATGATAAAAATTTGTGTTACGTTGTTCTATAAATATTTTTTTATTCAAATATGTTACTTTCATTTATATTTTAATATTTTTTCTACGTCAAATCAAACGTATATAATGATAATTTTTAATTATTTTTAAAATAACGGACAATTTGGTACTCTTGTTTTTCCTGAATTTAAATATAATTTTTAATGTATCACATTTATCAAATCACTCACAAACATCAACAAAATTTCCTCTACATCCACTCACTTTCACCTTTAATCCCTTTAAGGTGAACAAGACAAGCTGCACACTCTAATCCACTTGAATTCATCCTCTCCCTCTCCCTCTCCCTCCAATCAACTTTCAGAAAGTGAGAGAGAGGGGAAGGAAGAGGGAAATTCCTCTGTTTTTCTATTATCTATGTTATGCAATGGTTTGAAGGTGATATCAAGATTACAATTTTGTTCGCAATTTATTTTTCAACTTAATTATGAAAATGATGTAAAAATATGACTTTTGAAATTATATTTACAAAAATAATTAATAACGAAAATTTGAAAATTGTTATAAAATAATGTTTAAAAAGTAATTATTAATTATAAACTTTTTTATTATATTATTTTATAAATATTTTTTTATTAAAATATGTTACGTTTAATTATACATTTTAATATTTTTTTCTACGACAAATCAAACGTATATGATCATAAATTTTAATTATTTTTAAAATAAAGGACAATTTGATCATCTTGTTTTTCTTTGATTTAAATATAATTTTTAATCTATCACATCAAATAAATCACTCATCAACTTTAACAAACTTTACTCTAAATCCACCCACTTTCACCTCTAATCCACTTAAGGAGAACAATACAAACTTCACACAGTAATCCACTTGATGTCATACTCTCCCTCTCCCTCCAATCAACTTTGAGGGAGGAAGAGGGAAAATCGTCTATTTTTAAATCATCTTTGTTATGTCATGGTTGGAGGGTGATATCAAAATTACAATTATCTTCGCAATTTATTTTTCAGCTTAATTATGAAATGATGTAAAAATATGGCTTTTGAAATTATTTTTACAAAAAATAATTAATAACGAAATATTTAAAATTTTATAAAATAAGGTTTAAAAAGTAATTATAAATTATAAAATTTTTTATTACATTATTTTATAAATATTTTTTAATAAAATATGTTATTTTCATTTATACATATTATTATTTTTTCTACAACAAATCAAACTTGTGTAATGATAATTTTTAATCATATTTAAAATAAAGGACAATTTGGTAATCTTGTTTTTCCTTAATTTAAATATAATTTTTAATTTATCAGATCCATCAAATCACTCACAAACTTTATTAAACTTTACTCTAAATCCACCCCCTTTCACCTTTAATGAACTTAAAGTGAACAAGACAAGCTTCACACTATAATCCCCTTGAATTCATCCTATCTTTCTCTCTCCAATTAGCGTTGAGGGATAGAGAGTGGAAGGAAGAAGTAAATTCCTCTATTTTTCTATCATCTATGTTATGCAATGGTTTGAAGGTGATTTCAATATTACAATTATGTCTGCAATTTATTTTTCAACTTAATTATGAAAATGATGTAAAAAAATGACATTCGAACTTATTTATACAAAAATAAGTATTAACTACATTTGAAGATATTTATAATATAAGGTTTAAAAAGTAATTATAAATTATAAAATTTTTTATTACATTATTTTATAAATATTTTCTTATTAAAATATGTTACTTTCATTACAAATATTTTAAAATTGAGGTAAAATAAGGTTTAAAAAGTAATTCTTAATTATAAATTTTTTTATTACATTATTTTCTAAATATTTTTTCTAATAAAATATGTTATTTTCATTTATACATATTAATATTTTTTTCTACAACAAATCCACCTTATAAATGATAATTTTTAAATATATTTAAAATAAAGGAAAATTCTGTTTTTTCTTGATTTAAATATAGTTTTTAATCTATCACATCCATCAAATTACTCACAAACTTCAACAAATTTACACTAAATGCACTCACTTTCACCATTAATCCCCTTCAAGTGAACAAGACAAGCTTCACACTCTAATCCACCTGAATTCATGTTCTCCCTCTCCTTCCAATCAACGTTGAAGGAGTGAGAGAAAGGGGAAGGAGGAGGGAAATTCCTCTATTTTTTCAATCATCTTATGTTATTCAATGGTTTGAATCTGATATCAAGATTACAATTATATCCGCATATGTTTCAAGTTAATTATGAAAATGATGTAAAAATATGACATTTGAAATTATTTTTACAAAAATAATTAATAACGAAAATTTGAAAATTGTTACGAAATAGGGTTTAAAAATAATTATTAATTATAATTTTTTTATTACATTATTTTATAAATATTATTTCAATAAAATATGTTATTTTCATTTATACATATTAATATTTTTTCTACAACAAATCAAACTTATATAATCATAATTTTTAATCATACTTAAAATAAAGGATAATCTTGTTTTTTCTTGATTTAAATATAATTTTTAATCTATCACATCGATCAAATCACTCACAAACTTCAACAAAGTTTACTCTAAATCCACTCACTTCCACCTTTAATCCCCTTAAAGTGAACAAGACAAGCTTCACACTCTAATCCACTTGAATTCATCCTCTCGCTCTCCCTCCAATAAACGTTGAGCGAAAGAGGGGAAAAAAGATCAAAATTCCTCTATTTTTGAATAAGCTAATGTTATCCAATGGTTTGAGGGTGATATCAAGATTACAATTATGTCCACAATTACTTTTCAACTTAATTATGAAAATGATGTAAAAATATTGCTTTTGAAATTATTTTTGTAAAAATAATTTATAAAGAAAATTTGAAAATTGTTAAAAAATAATGTTTAAAAAGTAATTATTAATTATAAATTTTTTTATTACATTATTTTATAAATATTTTTTTATTAAAATATGTTACTTTCATTTATACATTTTAATATTTTTTTACGACAAATCAAACTTATATAATGATAATTTTTAATTATTTTTAAAATAATGGACAATTTGGTAATCTTGTTTTTCCTTGATTTAATTATAATTTTTAATTTATCACATCCAACAAATCACTCATAAACTTTAACATATTTTACTCTAAATCCACCCACTTTCACCTTTAATCCACTTAAAGTGAAGAAGATAAACTTCACACTATAATCCACTTGATGTCATCCTCGCCCTCTCCCTCCAATCAACCTTGAAGGGAGAGAGGGGAAGGAAGAAGGAAATTGTTCTATTTTTTAATCATTTCTGTTATGCCATGGTTTGAGGGTGATATTAAGATTACAATTATGTCCGCCATTTATTTTTCAGCTTAATCATGAAAATGATGTAAAAATATGGCTTTTAAAATTATTTTTCAACAATAATTGATACATAAAATTTTAAAATTGTTCTAAAATAAGGTTTAGAAAGAAATTATTAATTATAAAAGTTTTTATTACATTATTTTATAAATATTTTTTTAATAAAATATGTTACTTTCATTTATACATATTAATATTTTTACTACAACAAATAAAACTTATATAGTGATAATTTTTAATCATATTTAAAATAAAGGACAATTTGGTAATCATGTTTTTTCTTGATTTAAAAATAATTTTTAATCTATCACATCCATCAAATCACTCATAAACTTCAACAAACTTTACTCTAAATCAAATAACTTTGACCTTTAATTCACTTGAATTCATTTATACATATTAATATTGTTTCTACAACAAATCAAACTTATATAATCATAATTTTTAATCATATTTAAAATACATGACAATCTTGTTTTTTTTTTTATTTAAATATAATTTTTAATCTATATAATTTATAACGAAAATTTGAAAATTGTTATAAAATAAGGCTTAAAAAGTAATTATAAATTATAAATTTTTTTATTGTGTTATTTTATAAATATTTTGTTCTTAAAATATGTTACTTTCAATTTTTACATTTTAATATTTTTTCTACAATAAATCAAACTTATATCATGATAATTTGTAATTATTTTTAAAATAATGGATGATTAGGTAATCTTGTTTTTCATTGATTTAAATATAATTTTTAATCTATCACATCCAACAACTCACTCATAAACTTTAACAAACTTTACTCTAAATCCACCCACTTTCACCTTGAATCCACTTAAAGTGAACAACACAAACTTCACACTATAATCCACTTGATGTCATCCTCTCCATCTCCTTCCAATCAACCTTGAGGGAGAGAGAGGGGAAGGAAGAGGGAAATTCCTCTATTTTTAAATTATCTCTGTTATGCCGTGGTTTGAGGGTGATATCAAGATTACAATTATGTCCGCTATTTATTTTTCAACTTAATTATGAAAATGATGTAAAAATATGGCTTTGGAAATTATTTTTACAAAAGTAATTAATAATTAAAATTTTAAAATTGATATATGTCGCAACCAGGGCCACAACGAGACGGCGAAAAAATTATTTTAAAATACAGAGGAGTCGCCACCATAATTTATTAAGGAAAACTATAGAAAAACCTTAAAAAGAAATAGTCTTCCAAACCAAGTTTGGGTTCGGGAGTCGGTTACGTGTGGAGAAGTTATTAGCACTCCACAACACCCATCCAAAGACGGCTCCTTTTAATTAAGTGTACAATATTAATGTAATTTTTAAAAATATTTGGTTTCCCTAAAAAAATAAAATAAAATAAAATAAAATAAATAAGTAAATAAATAAAATTAAAAAAATCAAACAAATCAAACAAATAAAAAAATACCAAATATTAAAGAAAATAATATTGAAATTTTTATTTGGGCCCGCCAAGGATTGACCTTGCTCCTACGTATCTCCATTCGCAATGGAGAATGAGGGTTACGTAGTTCTTTATAAAGATTTTAAATTTTTGGGAAGTGAACCCGACAAGGACTTGGCCTCGCTCCTACGTATTTCCATTTAGAATGGAAAATCAAGGATCACATAGTTTTAAGTAAAAGACTACGAAAAATGATTTTGAAAATATTTTAATTTTTTTAAGACGAACCCGACAAAGACTTGGCCTTGCTCCTACGTATTTCCATTTAGAATGGAAAATCAAGGATCATGTAGTTCTAAATAAAAGACTACGAAAAATGATTTTGAAAATATTTTAATTTTTTTTAAGACAAACCCCACAAAGACTTGGCCTTACTCCTACATATTTCCATTTAGAATGGAAAATCAGGGATCACGTAGTTCTAAATAAAAGACTATGGAAAATGATTTTGAAAATATTTTAATTTTTTTAAGGCAAACCCGACAAAGACTTGGCCTTGCTCCTATGTATTTCCATTTAGAATGGAAAATCAGGGATCACATAGTTCTAGAATAGAATAAAAAAAATTGTTTGAAAAAGATGGAAGGGTTTGTAAACTAAAATTGTATTAGAGAAGTTTTGTATGTTGTAAAATGTAGTTATCAAGCTAGTCAGGGACCCAAAAAGATAATTAAAAAGTATAAAAACTAATGATTATCAAGCGAGTACGAGACTCGACATGATAATTAATGTTATGGAAATAATGGTTATCAAGCAAGTCCGGGACTCGACATGATAATTAAAATTATGAAAAATTATGATTATCAAGTGAGTCCGAGACTCGATATGATAATTAATGTTATTAAAAATAATGATTATCAAGCGAGTCTGAGACTCGACATGATAATTTAAGTTATGAAAAATGATTATCAAGCAAGTTTGTGGCTTGACATGATAATTTAAATTATGAAAAATAGTTATTATCAAGCGAGTCCGAGACTCGACATGATAATTAAAGTTATGGAAAATGATTATCAAGCAAGTCTGGAACTCGACATTATAATTAAAATTATGAAAAATAATCATTATCAAGCGAGTCTAGGACTCGACATGATAATTAAAGTTATGAAAAATCATTATCAAGCAAGTTCGG
>Ga0214545_1006976_pt1 | contig 19279 bp, 7 predicted proteins | sample CNSS4metaG_FD_160064 | JGI IMG/M metagenome (GOLD analysis project Ga0214545, IMG submission 160064) | Root nodule microbial communities from cowpea collected in UCLA plant growth center, Los Angeles, California, USA - CNSS4 | ecosystem: Host-associated > Plants > Roots > Nodule | place: USA...
ATATTAAATTGTCTTTATATCTAATCTATGTAGAATTTCGAACAATATTTGATAATAGGTTGATCCATTACTATATTCATTGTAATTGTTTGAAGTTTATATATATATATATATATATATATATATATATATATATATATATATATATATATATATATATATATATATATATACATATATATATACATATACATATATATATATATATATATATATATATAAGTGAGTGTAAATTCGACTTTACAGGTTAATTTTGTAAGATTGAGTTAGAGTTAAAATCTATTTTTTAACATGATATCAAAACTATAGATCGAAGTCTATCCTCACATGTTACATCATTGATTGGTACCATAACCATGTAATTATAAATATGTACAAATGCTTGATTTAATTTATAAAAAGATAATTTAAACGCTAGTAAATTGTGATTTTTTAAAATTGACTTAAATTTCAAGTTTATTTATTAACATGATATCATAGTCAAGGATTAGAATTTATCATGATATGATACATTAGTTGAAACCATAATCAATATAATATGTCCTTATATAGATGAACTTTATAATCATTATAGTTTTTATATATGTTACATTTATTTGGAAACTGATGTAAAAGTATTTCATTTCCTATAAGATAACAATTATAATACATATTTTTTATTATAATATTCACCCTAAACACAAATGTGGTCGTAAGTATCATAAATATGTACAAATGCTTGATTCATAAAAAAAAATAATTTAGAGACTAAAAAATTGTTGATTTGAATAATAGCAAGTCCAAATCACTTATACGAGTGGTTACAAGTTTAACAAGGGAGCAAGTTGTGTTTAAGTTTTTTTTTTTTTTGCTTTCCTTTTTACATATGTGTACCCAGAAAAGATAACTCATATTAAAAGTATAAATAAGTTAGAAGTTTACAAGAGAATTATTAGACAATTTTTACTACTTTTAAAAGTGACTTGGAAGAGGAAAAAAAGAGGGACAAGGAAGGACACAAAAAGTAGACAAAGCTATACATAGTATAGAAAAACTAATTTTCTTAATGTTTTTCACTTAATTATGTGAAAGATAGATATTTCCAATGTTGATATTTGATTATTAATTTTTTCAAGGTATCATTAAATTAAAATTTTGTTCTATATGCATATATCCAGAAAACAAACTCCTAACAATATGTATAAGAAGAAAACTCTAACTATCTATTAATGGTGGAACTTTTTTTTTATAGCTATTTTGACTAATTATTTCTTATATACATGTAACTTAGAGTTATATTTTTACTCAAAGTTTATTTGAAAAGTTTTTAGAAAACAAAATAACTTTTTGCCTATTTTATTTTACTCAAAGTAGTCAAACATTTAAGAGGTTAGATGGAGCAAATGTTCTATTAGTCTCCAAATAATTTTTACGGTTAAATATGTTTTTGATTCCTCAAGTTTCAGTGAATTTTAGAAATAGTCCATTTTCGAAACATTATACCAATTTAGTCCTTCATCTTTAGAAATGTGTGGATTTAATCCTTCTTACCAAATTTTGTTAAGTTTATTTGACATTTTAAACGCATTTTATGATAATATTTGAGTTAACATTAAAGCGAAAATGTGTCAAACGGTATAAACAATTCAAATACTATCATGAAATGCGCTTGAAACGTCAAATAAACTTAACAAAATTTTGTTAAAATGACTAAATTCACGTATTTTCAAAGATGAATGACTAAATTGGTCGAAAATTTTGAAGAGGGACTAATTTCAAATTTCACTTAAACTTGAGGGACCAAAAACATATTTAACCCTAATTTTTATTATAACTAGTAAACCAACCAGTGCGTACGCACGAGTTATATTTTGTTATTTTGTATATTAAAATAATAAAGTAATGAAAATATTATATAATAAAATATCATAAAAATTAGGTTATATAATTATAAATGTTATTATTAAAATAATGAAGTAATAAATCTAAGTGATATAATAATAATTTTAATTTTAAATATAATAAATAAAATTGATATTACAATATTGTACATCTAATTAATTTTACGAAATAATTTTCTATTAATCTCGAAATAATTTTTATTAAATTTTTTAAAATAGTATGAAAGAAGATATACTAACATCATGAAATAATTTGAAACTATTATTAATTCACACATCACCGTATATCATAAATTTGTTGAACTTTGCAATAATTGTTATATTGAAAAGTGAAAATAAATGTTAGCTTTTCTATTAGTTTACTCGATAATTTTAATTCCTTAATATTTATAAGAACTATATTTAAACCGTTTCAATTCCTTAATATTTATAAGAACTATATTTAAACCATACTTAATTATTAATATATTTTATATTTATTAACTAAGTTTATCATTTTAGATTAATTTTACCAAATAAAAAACTTGCACATAATTTTACAAACTTGCACATAGGACGAGTTGAATTTTTATTCTGTAACAAGTGGAAGTTCATCTTGTTCTAGTTCTTTTATACAAGATGATTGAACAAGTGGGGTAACTCATTTTTTTCTACTTACAATAACTATTTTAAAAAGTTATATCATTAATGATTTAGTATTAGATAAGGATGCAAAGCTATATTTATTCCATCATACAATGTTCTAGTTAAAATTTATTTTGCAATTAATACTTTTTTGTAATCAATATTTAATAAGCAATAAAAATTCCAAAGATTTCAAGAGTCCAAATTAATGATTTCGAGATTTGTCATGATCAATATCAACAACATATCGTAGTACGTTCCTCCACTCAGAATACATGCAGTAGCATATATCATCAATATACACAACTTTTTGAATTTCAAGTATGATGGTGGTCCGCAACAACCTACCTGTATGTACTTGTGGTGTATAAATAAAATGAAATGTGTTGTTATCGACTCAACTATAGAATTTGTTTTTTTGTTGTCAAAGTTAAAATAAAATTTTATACTACTAAAGTGTTAAGCAAGAATTATGTTTATGTTTATTTAATTTGTAGTTTGATTTGATTTATTGAGAAATGAAACAAGGCATGTCTGTTATATATAACGTTGTAAAATTAATTTTGTTGCGTTGTCTCGGATTGGCGATGATGGTGGTCAAAACAGTTCCCACTAGTGGTCGGTATGGCGGTGCAGCGCTTCACATGCCATTTCCCACCGCTCCTCTGTAACGGTCATATTTCTTTTAGCCGTTGAGCTTCTTTTTAAATTATTATATCTCAAATAAAACCCTTTTTGTTACCTCCATTCATTGCTCACTTTGGTAACTACTTATTATACAAATTTTCTTTATCACTGTAAATTATTAAAAATAGAGGATTAATATTAATAATAAAAAGAGACTTTTGTCCTGTTGGATCCAAAGGCAACACCAGCGTTTTCATCAGACGGTTCAAATCGCATCACACACTTGCAAACACTCACTCCTATAAATACCTTCCTTTCTACCCTTTACTAAAGTTCCCAGCACTCACAGAGGGTAAGGTGCGAAGAAGGTAAGTTCAGGAAAAAAAACGAAAAAGAAGAGAGAATGGGTTATGTGTCTGTGAAAGCGGTTCTAATCTCCACCGGGGTTTTATCAATGGCAATGGGTTTGAAACTCACACTCCCTTTGCTCTCGTATTTCTTCCTCACCCAAGCTCCACACGTGTGGACCTTCTTCCTCACCTGCTTCACTCCTCCCTACCTCTACATCCTCCTCAACTTCATCATCCTCACCATCCTCGCCTCTTCCAAACTCAACAACAACCTCCACCACCACTCCCCGCCGGACACCGCCCTCCTCCTCCCCTCCGACCCGCCTATCTACGACCGTCCTATTCCCGCTGTCCAGATCCCTGCTCCTGACGCCGTCCACCTCTCCGCCGCCGCCGCACAAACTGACTACACCGTTTCTTCTGCCGAATACCTCTACCAGACGAAACCGACGCTGAATCACGATGCGGTCAGCGAAGGCAACGCCGGTTGTGTTCACGACGAGAACACGCCGGTGAAAGCGACGGTTCACGACGACGATGCCGCTGCCGCTGACGTTCCCTCCCCGAGCCTTCTGAGAAAAGATTCATCGGATTTTTCGTTCGCAGATGAGAACGAGAAACCGCCGGCTTCTGCCAGATTCGGCCACCGGAAAGCGGTTAGAGCCAGTCCAGAAGGTATCGTAATCTTAACTGCAACAGTGTTTCTGTTTATCTCGTATTTATTGAAATTGAAAATTAATGACAAAGAGAAAAGTGAAATGAAGCGGTTTTGAAATATGTTGTACAAAGCATGCAAGTTCGTTAGATTGATGCTCTTAATCGCATAATCAAGGTATATATTGAAGAACTATTACTAAAAGTAGTGAGATGAAACTTCAATTCTAATTTGGAAATAGTTTGTGTATGTTGTTTGTTTCAACAAACTTATGATTAGAGTTGAGATATTGTTGTATGATGATGTATCTGAATTTGTTTTGGTTATGGTGTGGTGGTTCAGGGGGGAAGGTGGTGGCGTTGGGAGTGGCGAAGGCGAAGAAGCAGGAGACGTTGGAGAGCACGTGGAGGACGATAACGGAGGGGCGAGCGATGCCGTTAACTCGGCATTTGAAGAAGTCGGAGACGTGGGAGACGCAGGGGACGCCGTTGAGGGATTTGAACGGCGGACCTGTGATGAAGAAGTCGGAGACGTTTGCCGGGAGGGAGAAGAACGCGTCGACGAGGCTGAGGAAGGAGCCGTCGCTGAGTCAGGACGAGTTGAATCGGCGAGTGGAAGCGTTCATCAACAAGTTCAACGCGGAAATGAGGTTGCAGAGGCAGGAGTCGCTGAGGCAGTACAGGGAGATGATGAATCGAGAAGCTCGCTGAAACACACAACACCACATTTTGCTTTGCTTCACTCACTACTCCGATGATCCAATTTGGGGGAAAACGAAGAAATTTCAAACCAGAAAATTGAAAGTTCGATGAATATAAAGCAGAGTGTGATTAAACAAGGTTTTGTTTGTTGCATTGGTTTTTTGCTTCAGGAAAAGCAGGGAAACAGTTTGGAATAGAAGGAAAGTTGTAGTTTAGTGTGAATCATGGAAAATGTTTTGAGGATATTTTTCAATTTCCATGAATTGGATTATTATTTTTTTGGTTATTTATTATGTTAATAGTAAGGTTTCATCTCGTGCTTTTTATTTGTGAGGGGACAATAACCGAAAGGTTTAATTATTTTTAGCGGAACTGAAAGGTTTAATAAATGTTTTGTTTAACCATTTTTGTGTTATTTTATTTTGTTTAGTCTATGAAAACTCTATTATGCTTTAATGCTGTAAAAAAATCTCATTCATTTTTAAGATTATATTATTAAAAAAATGTACTAGTATATAACAACTCAAATGTGGTACTTTTAGTATAAAAAAATTGAAATGAGAAAAGGAAAAATGTAACAATAGATAGGTATTAGCCATCAATTTCCAGAACATGGTTGCAGAGGATTGATATTTGAATTGGAAATGGAGGGATAATTATTTGAATTGGGAAATGGGTGGATAATTATTTGAATTGGAATTTATGCTAATTCTGAATCTATAAATAAAATCAAATAGCTCTTAATGTGAAACTGTGTATATAAATATAATTAGATGTTTGCTTTCAAACCATTGTTTGACTTGAAGCAATGAAACGCAAGTTTAGAAAGTTGTGTTCAAAGACCAAACACATACTTATATTGTTTTTATTAAACGTGTGAAACTAAGTTTATATGTAATTTACGCGATGAATATATGGATCACGATACACTTTTAATATAATCACACGTAACAATAAAAATAATTCATTTAAGTGTCTTTTGAAAAAGTGTTATTAATGAATACAATTAATTCTCATCATTAATTACTTTCAAGATTATCTTTAATTATCCATTAATAAGATAAGAAAGACAACTATATAATTATATAATATCTTACAAAAAAAAAATATATATCCTACAATTTTTTTAAATGCATTTTATGCTTAAAAACAGAAGATAATGCCATGTATATAGACTACATATTATTGCATATATAGAATAAAACACATTGAAAAATAGTTTTATACAAATAGCATATTTTACAAAAGAATATTATTATTTTTTTCTTTGCAGACAATTTTTTATTAAAAAACAGACGCCTATAATAAAAAATAGGTTTAATTAGTCAGATGATACCCACCTTTAATTAGATGTGTCAGTTTGATACCCGCTTTTAAAAATGTGTCAATTGCATTCCAACTTTTGAAAATATGTCTCAATTAGGTCTTTTTTAGCAAAAAATTATTAACACCATTAACGGTATTGATATTTAAAATGACTTACAAAATTAAGTATTGATATTTATATTAAAATTTAGTGGTAAAATTCATGAAGTTAACTGCTTTAGTAATTTTTGTATGAAAGAGACCCGATTAAGACACTTTTTGCAAAAGTTGGGACTAGATTGACACATTTTTAAAAATGGATACAAAACTGACACATCTGAACGAGAGTAGATATCATCTGACTAATTAAACCTAAAAAAATAAATAAGGTGTAAACTATCACAGTTATAAGTAATAACAAAGCAACATAACCTTCCAACAACTTGCTATCACCTATGTTATCTTCAATTATATCATTTTTTATGCATTCACAATAAAAACGACGTTAATAAAAATGCAAATTAAACTCTAATTATGTTCATTCTAGTTATTCTTGTATTCACTTGAGGTATTTATAAAAAATATATAAATCAATCAAAAATCATTTTGCAAGTAATTTTTAAACCGGTTATTTACGTTTAAGTTTTAAAATATGACTTTTGTTATAGTATTTTTCTTAAAATTCTTTTCATATTAAAAAAAAGGAAAAGAACTTGAGAAGAAAAAAAAATTAAATTAGACTCGTCCTTAATGACTGTTTACATATGAAATAAGAGTATGATCTAGAAAATATAAAATAAAAGCCTAAATCATAGCAGAAATTTTTTAACCAAATTACTTTATAAATGAATGAAGTATTTCATAAGTGGTAGATAACTAAACGATTGAGATATTCATACATATAATTATGAAATGAATCTTTACCGAAAAAGGAAAAATAATCTTTTTCTTCTTCTTCTTCTTCTAAAAAGTGTGTGATTTTTCATGGGTAAGAATAAGGAAGCGTGTCAAAAAGATGGTTTTGTATGATGCAATGAATGGTTGATGAGACAAGCTCTGTTTTTCAAAAGCCATGGTTTAGGGTTTTTTGAAGAATGTTGAGATAACTTCTAAATATTATTTTGCTTTTCTTATTCACTAATTTCTTCAATATCACATAGAAAAAAAAAAGAAAAAAAAGAAAAGTAAAATTGCAAGCACAAACACAAAAAAACAAGGTTTGCCTCTTGGCTACATGATAAAGCAGTTGCACACAAACACAAGCAGACACATTATTGCTTACTTTGTTGGAAACAAAGAATTCTCCACATTGTTCTTCTATGATGAAACTACTTCTCATATTCAAAATTCACAATCATAATGAAACATCACATTATGGATTTACCCAATAAAACAAAGAGGAAGATAAGTTATGTCATGAAATTGCTTTGTGCAATTTGAACCAAGCTAACTAGGCACAGTGATGTTATTATCTACTTCTAAATTGCAACATTCTAAGATGAGACACTGTTAGAAATTCTTGCATTTATTTCAGCGGTTGGGGAACCACCAAATTAATGGACTTGCATTTATTTCTCCACAAGTTACATATAAATGGATTTGAAAACCTTTTATGATTGAAAAAAAATAATAATAATTAAGTTTCTACTTGAAATTGGATTTTTATTAATTTTTTGGGTTAAATATGTTTTTGATTATCGAGTTTCAGTCAAATTTGAAATTGGTTTTTCTTCGAATTTTGACCAATTTAGTTCTTTTTCATCTTTAGAAATATATATATATATATATATATATATAGTCATTTTAACTAGATTTTGTTAAGTTTATCTAACATTTTAAATGCATTTCATGATAGTATTTGAATTATTTACATCGTTTGACTCATTTTCGCTTAAATACTAACTCAAATATTATCATAAAACACGTTTGAAACTTCAAATAAACTTAATAAAATTTAATTAAAAAGACTAAATTCACGCATTTCTAAAGATGAATGACTAAATTGGTCAAAAATTTCGATGAGAGACTAATTCTAAATTTTACTGAAACTTGAAGGACAATAATATATTTAATCCTAAATTTTTTTGGATGTTAAATATTTATAATTTACATATTTTTTAACTGAATTTTTGTAATTTAATTTGTCCGTTAAGTGATATGACTATTATCTTACTGTGCATTTTGTTTATGTCTCTATGAATTAAGAAATATTTGTGATTAGTATAATATCGTGGTTAAAGTAAAATAATGAGTAATTTGTACGTTCTAATTAGAAACGGAGTTTCATGTTCTCCGATGACACCCATGTCATGACAAACTAACAAGGGATTGCCTTCTTCACTACCATTCATAAAATTGATCTTCTCATCTAATATGTTTTTTTTAATAAAAACAATAAAAATGATTCATTTTATATGAACACCAGATCTTCATATTTTTTAAACACATAGAACAAGTATATAAGATAATTGGGACAAAATAATAACCATACTATCCAATTAAAAAAAAAGTAAATTCCCAAAACTAAATTACAAAATATAAAATTTTAAATACTTTTGAGATATCAAGTAAATTTCATTCTATCAGTTAAAAACGTTGAAATTTATAAAAAAAAATAAATAAAACTTAATTAATTTTTTTCTTCCGTTTTTAGTATTTTTTGTGTTCTTACAAAATTGAAAACACACGGTAATGACTCCAAAAAAGTTTTTCTTCTCACTTTTTAGTCTCAAATTTGAAATGCTCTTAGTTCAATTATCATCTCAGTCCAAAAAGGGATGTGTCTGCAGAAGACACAGTCTGACGCGCTCAAATTAAGAGTGTGCGTCAGATGACCATAAATGCTGTAATAATGAATATATAATTAACTCGTGAACAAATGTCATATCTGGTTGGATGTGGACCACATAGATTTCATTAACTTGTTTAAGACTCTGCTAATACGTTTTAACTCTTAGGTTGTGTTTTTTTGGGTGAATGTACTATTTATAAGGAATTGGAAGAGATGATTAGGAGGTGAGTAGCGTTTTTTTTATCAGCTAGGAGGTGAGTAGCGTATTCTTTTGGAGGTGATACAAGGTGATGAGAGGAGATGATTAGAGGGATTGACTAAAAATTCAATCTCACCATCTATAGTGATATTGGAGAGTGACATAACTGGATTTACCAAATTATCCTTCATTATTTAATTTTTGTTACATGTGATGTAGCGTTTAAAATCAATACACATGGTTTTAATTTACTTTCTTAATTCTATGTTAAGGAGGATAATAATTTATTATGATTATAATAAAAAATTATTACTTCTAAACTTACTATTAAAAAGAAAAAAAAAGTTTTCATGTAAATTAATTATTTTCCACCTTATATATTAAATTTATTTTTATACAAAATATATTGTATCATTCATTTTTTATAAATATTTTTTATATATTTTCAAGCATTCAATAAAAATTATAAAATTATTTTAAATTATTTATATATAATTTTATATTACTTATAACAATAAGAACATTTTGGTAATTTAACTTTATTTCTATTTTTTTTAATATATCACATAAGTCAATCCAGTCACAAATTTTCACAAATTTCACTCTTTAATCACTCTAGAATCACCTCTAAATCACTTAAAACAACACCAACTTCACCCTCTCATCTTTTTGATATCTTCTCCATCTCCTTCTAATCCTTCATCTCAAAAGAACACAGTCTTAATCTCTTATGATTACAATTATTCTCACTAGCCTTAATTGTCATATCCATGCCGACGTGATGTGGTGTTGTCGAAGAAATCTCAGTCATTCGCAATACAATCCATAATAATATCAGGCATTACTCATAAAAGTTTGAGAAGATCTTAATTTTGATTATAGATCGAGATGATATCGGATATACAACCTAAGATAATGTTGAGTATATATAATAATTTTTATAATAGTTTTCATTTTCAAATTTTTTGGACTTATACAAATAACTACTTTGAAGTTGTGAAAAGGAAAACAATGATATGTTGATTTATCTTTGTTTTTAAGTTCTTTATATAAAATATAGAAAAATAAAAGAAATTGTTCGTTTAATAAAATAGTAGGATTCTTCAATTTTATAACTTACCCTTTTTCTTTTTATTTTTGCTTCACAAAAAATGCAAAAGAACAAATTACAGTAATTAAAATTAAGTAGAATTAAAAGAATATTAGCAGTTACTTTTAAAAATATAAGATCAATAAAAACATTTACTTTTAAAATGAGACAATAAGGAAAGAGTTACAAGTAAGTTTTTTACGATTTATTTTTAAATGTCACATTTTTTTGAGATTTTTATTTTACTTAATTGTCTTTTTTAATTTTAGGCTAACATTATTACTTTTTTGTTATTCATATTCTTATTTTCTTAACTAATTATTAGTTAATTTACATATATTTATTGTGATGTAAAAATGAAAAAAAAAATATTGAAGTTAAGAAAAATTATTATATTTTTTGTTTTTCTAAAAAACCTTTATACTACACTTAAAAACCAACCAATTTATTCAATTATTTTCCTTTGTACCAATACTGGTATAATAATAGATGAAAATATAGAAACCACGAAGCTCCAAAGAGAGTGGTCCAATGGTGAAGTGAAAGTGTTAGATAATTTAGACAATGGGTGGGTCCCTTTAATTATTAAGCTTTGTTTGGCCATTTTGATTAGTAATGAGCATGTGTGATAGGATGAGAGTTTGTTATATTTAAACGAGCAAATAGTGATGACGGAAATTGCTTGTAGAAAAGTTGCACTCAATGCACCTCACTCGTCTGAAAACTACATGCACTATAACAGAAAATGTGGTTTATGTTTGAATTTTTTTGCTTGTTTAGGTCTAATAATAATTCAGTTTGGTTTATATTCATGTCGGGTAAAATATTTAATGTAAATTTGTATGAATATTTGACATTTACGTTAGACTTTATAATATATATTTGCTTAAAAGTTGAATCTACAATGTAGGTTTTGTTGCTTCTGCGAGAATTTTAACCTTGTGTTTGGATAAAATATTTTAACAAAGCTGAAAAATTAAAATGTATTGTATTTGAATTGTTTGTAATTAAATTTCCTTCATTTTCTAAATAACTTATTTGTATAAAGAAATTAAAATATCTTACATATCAATTTCTTGTTTGGATAAAACAATTTAATTTTTTGTGAGATAAAATTTCATTTTAACAATATTTATTTTAGGCATAATTATATTTTGATTTCGTAATAAATTTGGAAACGGGCTCGACGATCCAAATTGGTCGAGCAACCTGACGACCCAGTCAGGCTGGTTCGACCCGAAGACCCAAAAGGGTGGTCAACCGTGAAACCCAAATAGGCTAGGTTGGGTCGGCCCGACGATCTAGATAGGCCTGATCAACCTAACGACCCGGTTGTGCCCGCCAAGTTCGTCGACCCGGCCCAGCCCGTCTAGGTCGTTGGATCGACTAAGCCCCACTAGATCATCGGGCTAGCCCGATCCATCTAGGTTGTTGGGTCCGTTTGTGTCATCAGGCTCACCAGCTAGTCCGTTTCGTTGGGTCTTCGGGCCAGCCAGACCCGTCTAGGTCGTCGGGTCGGCCAGGCTTGTCGGGTCGTCGGGCCCGTCTGGGTTGTCAAGTTAGTTAGGGTTGTACGGGTCGTTGGATCTGCCTGACATGTCTTGGTCGTCGTGCCTGCTCGACACCTCTAGCTCATTTAGCCGACTCGTGTGGGATGTCGGACCTGCCTGGCCTATTTCGATCATCGGGTCCGCCCTACCCGTCTTAGTCGTGGAGCCCGCCGAACCTGTATGGGTCGTCGACCCCGTTTGGTTCGTCGAGCACGCCCGACCCATTTGTGTCATCGAGCCCTCTTGTCATGGTTGTCAGGCTTGTCGAGTCTGTTTGGGGTTGAGTCTAGAGTGTGAGGTTGAGTGAGAAGAATTTCAAATTCTACATATTTTAAGGGTATTTGAATTTCTACTAATTTAGCTAATTGAAATACTTCAAAAAATAATTGCATTTTAAATGCTTTTTAATTTCTTTATCCAAACAAAGCATTTCATTAGAAAAAAATCTAAATTCTTCAAAAAAATGAATTCCTTAATTAAAATATTCTATCCAAACACACCATAAAACTTCCAATCCAATCCAATCATGCAATTGTACCAAAATTTTAATCAAACAATTGTTCCAAAATTTATGTATATCCAATACTCACATACAAACATAAAATCACCATCATTTGCACAATCAATCATATTCCAATTCATCCCCAAATCCTTGTTGAACCATCATGTTTGTGCAATCGTAAGAACACCAAGGTAACATCACACAGGAACAATTATCAATAATTTATACCTTCATACATTTAAACACGGATAAGAAACTGTATTGAAAGCACCCAATATCACATAATCCAGCCAAAACGCAAAAGCATGCCAACGTTGTTCGCGTCGCTTGGTGGGCTTTCTTTGTTGCCAAGCGGTTTATGGGAAAAACCTAGAAACTAGGTTCAAAACAGCTTGCGTCGCCTGGTGGACTTGCATTGCCACCAAGCAATTTCTAGGCAAAAACCTAAAAAATAGCGTAAACACATGAAAGAAACACATAGGTATAACTCCCACCATACCAGCCCTTTATCCTCTCTTTAGATCAAAACGTTCATTCATACTTGAAAAATAAAATAAATAATTAAATATACCACAAATTGCATACACAAGACTCAAACCCAAGTCCTCTCAACAACACCCATCACACTCAACCACTTGAATTACCATTACTCATTGTTATGATAATACAATTTAATTCTTTTAGATGTATCTCCCGTCCACAATTATCGTAATTAAATATATATTGTTTATTTAATTTTCTCGGGTCTTACAGTTTGAATCCTGAATCGTGGATTTTAGTGCATGTTTACATCATTCTCCTTGTCAGGACTTAAGGAAATTTTCAAAACTGGAAATTTTTGCAAAGTTCATCTAGCAAATGATGAAGCATTAGACATTACAGGCATGAGAGATATAAGTCTTAGAACTTCTACTGGTATAGTCTGGATATTGAAGGATGTCAGATATGTTCCTGTACTCAAGTGAATGTTAATCTTTGTGGGTTTGGTGAATGTTCAAGGATATCGAGTTATATTCAAAGATGGCTTGTGGAAGGTGATGAAAGGGAAATCTAGTTGTTGCTCGCGGCGGGAAGAAAGGAACTCTCTAGTAGAATTATTACAAAATAAGTATATCCAATTAGTGATGATGTTGGTCATCCTTCGATTCTATGTCACCGAAGACTTGATCACATGAGCGAGAAGGTAATTGGTCTTAAAGGAAAAGATTCCATAATTAAAAGAGGTATTAGCTATTAAAGAGGGAGGCAATAAAAAATATTATTATTATTTCTTTTAATAAACACACAAATTAAAAATAATTTGTCTCACATTAAACTTGAGGCTCTATATCTTGCATATTAAGTTGCACTACAAACTACAAAATTTATAAAAGGCAAAGATCTAATTACATTTACTGTTTTGCATTTAGAATTAACTTTATGACTTTTACTAATCTAAAAAAGAATCACATTAGTTTGTCAGAAAACATATTTATTGTTCCAACATTTCTAACAACTAAGTAACCAACAGTTTTGAATTTTTTTCTCATTTCTTATTTCACCAAATTTCAACTTTTACTATAACTATTTTATAATGTTTATTTATATCTTTGACAGACACCATTTAAAAATCAGAATGATTGTTCACTGTAATTATTTATATAACTTTAGTGATATTTGGTAAGTATAAATTATATTAGCATAGGTGAATAAATCAATTTACTTATATAGAATAAAGTGAGGTGTATCATTACCATATTTATAAAATTAATATATAAAAAAGTAATTAAGAAAATATACCGTTTATTTCTTATATGAAGCAATAGAGAAATACTGTGTATTAAATATATTTTATTTGATATGTAAATAAATTATAGAATTAATGATACTTCTTCCTCTTATTTTTTTTAATCTGTGCGCGTTTAGTGTTATTAGAATATAACACCACTATAACGTGGCATTGATTTATATAAATTGACAATAAAAAAGTATAAAATATTTAAATAGAAATAAGATATAAAAAGGGCAACGCCCAATCAACACTTAGAATCCTAGTTTACATTTCTAATCAATGTAAGACTGCATTTGAGGTAAGTAATTCAATTATAATCAATACGATGCTCAATGTGAAAAATTAAAGTTAAAGAAATCAAATAAATAAAACTCAAAAAAATATATTATGTAAGCTATTTCCTAAGAAATTAAAGAGCAGTAGAACACTTCTAATATATATTAATAATTGAGTGATTTTCTTAATTAGGAAAGCTAGCGGCTGAAATAAATAATAATTGTTTGTTCAGAAAAAAAAATTGTTTAAAATAAGAACTTTACAAATCAACTACACCATATAAATTTAAATGATAAAATAATTATTAAGTTTTTATTAAAATTAATCAAAAGAACATAAAAGTTAAACTTTTTTTTTTCATCTTATTAACAATTTTAAAATTTGTTTAATCCACAACCAATCATAATGAATAGCCAATTATATATATATATATATATATATATATATATATATATATAATATAAATTTTTTTATTGATTAGTAGTTGTGTGAGTGCATGTACTATTATTTTTTAAAACAAAAATAGGGAAACTATTTTTCAAAAAATACTTAAAAGAAATCTCCCAAATCAAACATATTTTTTAAGATCCAATTTAAAATAAAAGAAGTATATATTTTTTAATTCCTTAATTTAAATAAAGTTAACAATTTTATCTTTAAATAAAATATCAGTTATATGTGTTCATGACCCTGCTACTGTATTCAAAGGGAGCAATCACAAAATATATGATACTATCATAGGAATTTTGAGTGTATCAGAAAGAATATATCATATAATGTGTATTACTGCAACAAGTACCGAGGAATGATGACATTCACAACAACAAACAGAAAACAAACACTTGGTTTTCCCATTATATCAATCTACCAAACTTTCTAACTCTCTTGCTTCATTTTTCTTTCACTATGATGAAGAACTAGAAACATCTCAAATGCCACTATTCTCCTCGTATCAATTTCCTTGCACAAACGTTGCAACAAAGTTCTCCACCATACGAGAACTGAACTTTTGAATTTGACGCAAGACATGCACAATGCAACTTCTGAAAAATCAAGTCAACACTTCTTACTTCAACAGAAATCACTTTTAGCCAACAAATAAAAATTCCAACCTTACCGTCAGGCAAATTGCACACTCTAACCATCCCGCAGAATGTCTATGAAATGTCTCACAAAAGATTCCTTTTTCATAGAAATAGCTACATTTTCAAGGTTCAAACCAGTTATATAAGGAAAATATTTAAATACAGAAGTTAACAATTTATAAAAGTGTCAGATGAAGCAAATATTTTACTACTGCTACATAGTATTACAATAATTTGAACACTATCTAGTCATAAAAGAAACTTCTTGCAGTTATTTTTTCTATACATGTCATAGTTTTCAGTTTTCATACATTTTATCGAGAATTAAATACATAAAAATATCTTGTGTCTGAACCATTTATTTCAATATTATATCATGAACACTTTCATTGTGAAACTTACACAGAGGTATAGAACTTGATGAACGTTAACAATGCATGAATACTAGGTCACGATGGGAATGCGAAATACCCTTTCCACACTTATCTATGAAGTTTTTTTGTGATTGAATAAGACCCAACAACAACATGATCACAAAGATTTACATGCAGTCTCATAAACCCATCAAGAACTCACAAAGATCGAACATAATGAATCAGAAAATGTACGTGTATTGAAGAAACAAGAGAAAGAAAGAAAGAAAGAAGAAAAGATGATTACAAGTAAAGAAAAAGAAGTTACCCGCATCTGTGGCAGAGCTGAGCTAGATTACCATCGCGAAGAGGCCACCCGTTAACAAGGTTTGTTATGTCGGACTTGCACTGCATGCAGGTGAGTTTGTTCGCTGTAGAAGAAGATGAGGAGGAGGAGGAGGAGGAAGCAGAGGAAGAAGAGAAGGAGGAAGAAGATGATGAAGAAGCCATTGAAGCTTTCACCGAGAAACAGAAAGAGAACTGTGAGAAAAATAACAGGTATCAGACTGTACCAAATGAAAAACAACCGACCCATGCAGCGTATAATATCTTCTTAACGCCAAATATTACGCACCAAAGAAACAGAGCTGGAATATGTAGGCAAGTGATAAAAGAAAAAAAAAAGGTGAAAATAGAAATCGTTTAGTCGAAAAAGAAATTTAGATAGAAATTTAATTAATCGATTGCTAAAAGAATAGAAATAACTCTTTATTTTATATATAATCAATTATAGTTATCTATATATCTATATATGAACAATCTGTTAACGTAAATGAGGATGGGGTTTGTTTACGCGTATTGTATTTTCTCCATCAAAATATTGTATCTTCCATATCTTTAAAGGGGCCTATATTTTATTTATCTTATTTCAATTATACCTCTTCGTTTTCTTAAGATATAATAATTTATGGACTAAAATATATTACAAGTTTTGTTTTTCATAAATACTTTTAAAACAGAAAAATAAGAAAAGAATAATAATTTTCATTGTATATTAAATTTAAGTTATTGGCAATTTCAAAAAACCATATAATTATTCTGGTTTGCTTCACATTGGATTATTGAACTTCATCCATATCTATGACGCTGATAGGTGAAACGGAGCTATGACTTTACCTTAACATCATTGAGACAACAGAATGAAAGTACATAAAATCATAATTACCATAAGGATGCAACAAAAAAGGAGCCTCATTCTTAAAAAGAACTCTTAACCTAATAAATAATTATATCTAACTACTGTAAATTATAAAAGGAATGTATCTTGCAAGATATATCAAACTTTCTCCAAGTGATGATGATATGAGGCACTTGAGCGTTCATTCATAGAGTGATTTCGCAGATTTAACTCTACTTCTTTTGTTTTCATTCTTGGACACCTTCTCAATGGACTTCTCGTTAGCGGATACAGCTTTGGCTATTGCTTTCATCTTTCGGACATTTTTTGATCTCTTCATAGGCCTTCCTTTCTGCTTCATCTTCCTGTTTTATAAGATATCAACAGTTAAAAGCTGTTTAGAAGAACAAAATATTAAGAGAGCGGCCACATCATATCTTTTTGCAAATATATGGAAACATGAAGCAGGTGATCCATATTTAGGTGCAAACGGAGCCGGCATAAGACCTCTGCCCATACTTGAGGAGCAAACAGAGCAAAAGTATCAAGGAAAAACAATGTTAATAAGCGTTTTAGTGACAATAGTTAATGAAACAGAAGTAGAATTTCTACTGGAAAGTAAAAAACAATGCTTATTGGTGCTTTTATGACACTGGCTAAGGAGTAACAGTGTTTATAAGTGTTTTTATGATACTGATTAAGGAGAAATGTTAACAAGTTCTTTTATTTGTAATAAGTAAAAATGAAAATAATTGAATATTTTTAGTAATTGAAAGCAATTAATAAAATCTATTACATGCTTCTTAACTACTGTCTTTAGAACATTAAGCAATACTCTCAAAGAAAATCTGTCATGTTTTGTTTAATAACATAGACAATCCATCAACTCAGCAAACTAGCATGAAGAATAGAACTTGCATAGTAAGACAATTCCTACTATTAAAATTTTGGCATTAAGTTTTGAAGTACCAAGGTCTGAAATGAGGAATTATCATCTATTACTAGTAATTGCAAGAGTTAAGCTGAACAAAACACGCAAGCCATATTCAAACATCTATTAGGTCATATACGTCAAGCCATCTACCATCTAAGAGCTCACAAAAAAACTTCTGCATATAGACAAAGTCTTGTAGCACAAGACGTGTTCATCAATACTAGAAACTCAAAGCACTGGCAGACGGTGTATAAACAATACAGTTTGACCATCCTGATTTTGAGGTTAATTTTGATAAAAAACATGTTCTATGTCAACAAATGACTTCGTACAATCTTGTACACACAAAAGCATGTTATCTCGTGTCACAAGACTAGCATGCTTCGACATGCAGCTGACTTTCTGGAAAAAACATGAAAAAGGTCAAACACATGCCCACCTAAGGCACGGAAAGCTCAAAACCTTCTGAAGAAACACATGCAAGCTCTACCAGTAATATCTAAGACGCCTATACAAGGAGATGCTCATGCAAGGACCACTAGAATATTACCAAAAAAATAAAAGAGAAACACGTCCAATTCATGCAAAAAGATTGCACGCAAAAATTTTGACATAAAGTGAACACTAAACCGTGTATTCTAGTTTAAGAAAGACCTTTTACCTGTAATTTATTCACTTACTGAAGTTGGTGTCTTTTCAGGAGTGGTCTTATTTGTAAATCCTCTCTTTTAAGAGTTGATCTCATTTTCATCAAACTCTTGTTTGTAAGTCAAGAGTGACAAAGAAAACAATACTCATGAAACTTAGGAGTGACTTTGTGTGAAAAAATACTTAATTTCTTGATCTTAGGAAGAGATTGAGAAAGTTAGTCGGGAGGAGTGACTTGATGAACTCTTGAACCAAAAATAGGAGTTAGAATAATTGTTGTAATAAGTTGATTAGAAAGGAATCCTTTATAGGTTGCTTGAAACTAGATGTAGCTAAATTTGAGTGAGTAAATTAGTATAAAAGTGTGTATGTTTAATTTTCTGTTATACAAATAGCTTATCAAATATCGGCTTAACCTCTTTGTAAAATTCGTTTAAGCCAAACATTGTATTCAACTAGACGATCACTCCTCTAGACCATCTAGTAAAAGTTATTTTGTTTTCCAAAGCTTCAACAAAAAGTTTTTTAAGCTTTATTCAAACCCATATAGAGCTAACTTGTTATTTCAACATTCATTAAACAAAGCATTGAAATCACTAACCACATATTGTCCATTTGTAAATGATTTATTTTCAAATTATTAATATAGAAGACCATTATAAAAGTAATTAAGGAATGGCAAAACAAGATGTGGTCTGCTACGTACTAACAGTTCACAAGATATCAAGGTATCAGACATCACCCATATATATATATATATA
>Ga0214545_1006977_pt1 | contig 19278 bp, 9 predicted proteins | sample CNSS4metaG_FD_160064 | JGI IMG/M metagenome (GOLD analysis project Ga0214545, IMG submission 160064) | Root nodule microbial communities from cowpea collected in UCLA plant growth center, Los Angeles, California, USA - CNSS4 | ecosystem: Host-associated > Plants > Roots > Nodule | place: USA...
AAGTCCTCATGATTTTTGAATGCATGTTTTCTGAAAGCTGTGAATATTAGAGTCTTGCTAAGCATTGAGAGTGTTTACTTGCATGGGTATTTTGAGTGGAAACACAAGCCAAAACACTTGAGCGAATCTTGGTGAGAAAATATATATTTAACTTGAGTGTTTCTCTTTCATATTTGATTATCTTGTAAACTCAAAAGATTAACTCATGTGTGAAAAACAGAATTTTGTCCATTTGTTTGTGCATGACAACATGATTTCTAGAAGATTGATCTGTTTCCATTGGTATTCATTTCTTTAATCCACTGAAAATATGGAATAAAAGACCTCAGAATAAAGTTTTGAAATTGTTCAATTTTGCCCAGGAGTGCAAAAGGATAAGTGTGGGTGTGTGATTAAGTTTAGCATTTTAAGAGTTTAACATTAGTTTAATTCATGCATTGCATTGTTAATTTCATATGTAGCAAACTAATCATTGACTGAAACCATGCATTCACATACCACATCTGCATTCATTTGTTTACTGTTGTCACAAATCACATCTCTACTCATTTCATCTCAAATCTGTTTTCGCATTCATATTTCATATTGATACAGATGTAAATCTGATGTGAATCTGGTCCATAATTCTACTGCATAAGTAGACCTGTTTTGATTTGTATTATGCAGATCTATGAGAAGTATGATTGAACATTTTGCCATTGTCATGTACTGATTTGGCTGTCATAATTAGTGTCATCTACATCATAACTGAGAAGAGAAGCTGAGGGGAAAATATGCACTAATTTAGCATAGGTACAACATCATTTTTGCTCTCATCATATATCACACTCATTAGTTAGTTCATTTTTGCACTGCACTGCTTTTTGGCCAATCTCAATGTATCCTGCATAACATCACATTCACATTCTGGTTTGAGATGCAATACATTTTGACACTTAGGTGAGACACACACTTTGTAGGTCTTATTTTACTACTATCACTGTCTAAAATCACTATTGTCATTAACAACTCGATTCTTAATCTGTTTAGTTTCTAAAGTTGCATTTTATCACGACAAATATGCACACACATCCTTCATTCATATATACACATTCTCATTCCAATTTAGCCTCTTTACATCACTCCCATTAGATTTCATTTCATCTTAAATCTGCATTGCATTTTAGTGAAAAAAAAAGTATGGGTGTGCTGCTGTCACAGACCAATTTTTGTTGCAAGTTTCAATCAATTCAATTGGCACTCTACACTTCTATTGTGCTGAGTAAATGGCTGCAACGATTCATTTGCCACTGCCATAGTATATTCACGCATATTCTCATAAAGTTGGCACGACATCTTTGACTTTCATTCCCTTTTAGATTCTATTCATCATTCCTAGTTAGATTCCATCTCATATTCTGCATTTATCATTGGATTCATGCATATCATGGCATAGTTGCATTCATGCATTTAAATTAGTTTCAATTCAATAATCTATTCAATTTTCTTAGTTTTAAAATTTCTTTTTCCCCGATTTGTTTTCTTTTATTTTCTTTTTAGCGAGATTAAATTACGCAATCTAGACTTAACACACATCATTTCCTTGGATTTGATCCTGGGTCAATTTTCCTATACTTCGTTAGGGGGAATTATTTGGGTTTTGTTTAACTCTAAACAACAATTGAAAATATGAGTTAACAGTGTATGACCATGTAATCGAGTAAACTTGATTCGGTATGGAGTATTGGAATAAAGTAATTGTAGGGGCTATTTGAGGTAAGTGTATGACTTGGCCTGATTTGGGAGCCAATGTTGGGTTTTGATTTTGAGTTTTCTACAAGCATGTCTGAGTCCTTGTCAAATTCAAGTAATTAATATGATCAAAATTTGGGGAATGTATATGGATGAAATTAACATTGAAGCATGTGATGTATGGTAGTAGAATTGAGTCATATTGAGATATATGAACGTGTATTTGGTATTCTGGATTCATGCATTGTGTGATTTGGTGCCTTGGTCACTATTTAAGGAACCAAAAACCAATAAAATCGAGTTACTAGTATAATGCCTGGGCGGCACGGGGGAGACCGCTAGGTGATGGTTAGGCATAGGGAAGCCTTGTGAGGCATGGCGTCTGACGACACGTTGGAACCATTAGGCGAAAGCGAGGGCAGTGGCTCAGCACCTAGTAGCATTGGTGGGACCAACAAGTAGTCTACACTAAAGTTTCGCCTAGTAGCGCTTAAGCTACGCCAGGTGACAATACAATGGTAGTGTGCGTTTGTGTGGGAATTTGTGTGTTGCGTGGTGATGGTTTTAGTCTAGGATATGCTTGCATGGATTATGAGCGGGAGGTTCGTAATAGAGGTTGAATGCATTGTGATCGCGGGCGAGGGGTCCATAGAGTCAGAAATCTTGTGTGAGAATACGAGCGAGAGGTTCGTATTAGCTAGCTCCACTTGATTGTTAGGAGCAGAAGTTTCGTAATGATATGGTTCCACACTTGTTGGACTATGAGCCGGAGGTTCGTAGAGGCTAGACCACAAGCGGCAGGTTTGTGGAAGCATGTCATATCCTTAAGGCCCATGGTCAAGTTATGTAAAATATAGATGGATAGGGTAGAAGACCGTGTTTCCTAATGCATGATGAGAAAGGTTCTAAGAAGGGTTAATTGGTTAAGTTAGAATGCTTTGGATGAGGGTTTATGATACGATTTATTATGCGTATTTACTTTTATTGAGCTCACCCTTTTTGTTTGTGTTTGGCAATAATCGTGTGACTTTGCACATGAGAGTAGATGATATTGTAGGTGATGTTGTTGACGCATAGGGCCGCAGTGAGGGCTAGCTATGAGGATAAATTTAAAGAAAATATTTCTTCTCTCATGTATTTCTTTTAATTATGGTTTTAGACTTTAAGACTTGTAATAGTTAAGTTGAATTATGGATTTTGGATTTAAGCGCATTTTTAATAAAGTTTTGAATTTCCTGCGGTTTTGGAAACTTTACCGTTAATTGAATTTATTTTAAATTATAAATTATTTAATTAATTAATATCCGCCTACGATGTTACACCATGTACATTTGAAGACATCTCGACAATCTGTGCCTAGATGTACTCGGCCATCACAACATGATTGTGCACTATGATGACTTGGTTGACTACATATCGGCCAACCAGGACCAACATATGGAAAGCATTGACTGGGTTGACTAATTTAAGATTGTGATTAAGGTATAATTAAGCAGATTGGTTAACTAGAGACTAATCAAGGTAATTAGTAACATGGATCATGCCAATTTAGGTAAAAAGCCCATAAGCATAATATAAATAGCATAGTACACAAGGTACTTAAATTACATTTATTAGTTAATGCATTTACTGTCATTTGACGCACTTGGCTAACTTGAGCGTTAGAGTGTCTTCTATAGACAATTATATGTATAAGGGCCTAGAAAATGGTCTAGGAGTACTGGTGATTTTCAAGATGACACTAGATTATTTTATTCATAAAAGGTCAAGACTATAAATAAGATTTCTATTAATCGAGCTTCATTTTATAAAAACTAATATATCTCTAGAATTTTTATCTAAAGTTTTCCTCTACCTTCTTTCTAAAATCCTGACTTACTTCTTCATCATTTTGAAGATCAAAGACCATAGGAGTGATTCTAGCAGAGAACTTTACATATCCATCTGGTCAAAGTTAAGAATAAAGTAAGTTCACTTTTTTTCTCCTTTTTCAGGTCAATGGACATTTTGAATTGCATTTGGTCTATAGTTGAACACATGTGACTCAGAATAACTCAAAGTGAAAACATATTTGTGTGTGATCATAAGGATATGTTTATATTTCTAATTGGGATTTTAATTTTATAGTTAGATCATCGTATGAGGAATAAAGCTCTAAGGAGTAGTTTTGGGTTAAAGGGTTTTCAGTATCATGTAAAGGAAGCTAGTGATATTTTTATAATTTGATTTATCTTATTCATATGTGTATATGTTGATATTTGATGAAATGGTTGGATTGTTTGATTGTAAATTGATTGATTTAGTTATTGCTTGATTGATATTTTTGTTTAAATATTATGATTTTATAAAATATGATGGCATAAAATATTGCTAGCTTACCCAGTTATTTGTTGTTGTCTTGTATGCTTTGCTATAATCACTTTCTATGCATGAGCAGGCAATGGTACAAGTAACAGTGAAGCTTAGTAATAGGATGGACAATTGTATAGAAGAAGTAGTACTCTTAGTAGTTCATATGTATATAGATGTTTTTGTGTCGTGTGAATCCTCTTTGATACAATTTATAAACTACTTAATACCAAAATTGTGGTAAATTTTACATACTTTTGTTAAGTGTCATAATTAGAAATTGAAAATCTTCTAGTTTAATATTTAATACACGTCAATATTTCAATATTATTTCGACAATAATTATTCATAAGTAGATTTTTTCATAGTAAATATCACTATGATAAGTTGTCACATTATAATTTGTGTAACAAAAATGATTTTTTGACAAAGTTACTTTATAGAGTAACTAATTTATTTTTTTATGGAAGTTACAAGAATAAAATAATAAATTTTTAGAGTGTTTTGAACCAAAAATAGTTGTTTGTCAAAGTTTTGTAAAGAAAACTTTGTCAAAGTATCATTTTCCATCTACGTAATTTTGAATTCACAATCATATTTACATTTTCTTTTTCATCATAACATGTTTTTAATTCAATTCAATTCAATTCACATCATATCATTATTTTAAATCAACCTTGACTCCTTTTATATTCAAGACAAATTTCATAGATGAATTAAAATTCATTGACTAAATTTATTTGATTTAAGGGTAAAATATGTTTTTGGTCCCTTAACTTTCAGTAAAAATTGGAATTAGTTCATCTTTGAAACTTTAACCTAATTTAGTTCCCAAATTTAGAAAAGCGTGGGTTTAACCAAATCTTGTGAAGTTTATTTGACGTTTCAAACACATTTCATGATATCATTTGAGTTGTTTATACCGTTTGACACATTTTTGCTTCAATGTTAGATGAGAAACGTGTTTGAAACATCAAATGAACTTAACAAAATTTTGTTAAAATGACTAAATTCACCCATTTCTAAAGATGGAGATCTAAATTGGTCTAAAATTTCGAGGAAGGAATAATTTCAATTTTCACTGAAAGTTAAGGGGTCAAAAATATATTTAACCATTGATTTAATTTTCAATTACTCTTGGGTTGAGTTTCATTGAAATCTCATTCACAATGTGAATTTATGAAATTCATTACACAACTTTTCATGGTTTAATGAATTAAATTTGAGATTGATCCTCTTTTCTTTAAATAAGATTAATTAAGTGAATCCTTGTCCACTTGATTAAAGATGGCAAATAAATCTGCCCCGTGGGTATTATTTGAACCCGTCCTCGTTTTGACGGGGAATCCCCGCATTGACTAGGTATGGGTATGGGTATGGGTATGGGTATGAGGATGAGTATGAGGATGCACATATCCCCGCCATAATACAAGTTGTAACATCCCTAAGGAATATTACTCATATTTAATAAATAAATTCCAAAATAAAATAAATACCGCATTTAATATAAAATCATTTCCCAAAAACGCGGGAAATTTAAAACTTTAATATACATGTCATAAAACCAGGAGTCCATTATTTTATAAAACTAAAACAATATTCACATGGCTCCCAAAGGATTACATATTTATCTCAAAAAGCAAAATAACAACATATAAACAAAATCCCTAGCTATTCCTCGCTCCGAGTCTATGCATCTCTTGGCCCACCTGTCAAATCATCTGCTCTCAGATAACAAGTCATCCGATCATCGTCACACACACACACAGAAAGGGTGAGTTATGCACAATATATATAAATAGATACATGAAATAAATATGCCGCCCATCCCAAAATAACATAACTAAAATTTCACAATTTGTCAAATTACCCAACCATGACCTCATAGTCCTTCATGAGTCATATGCATGAACTAGGTCTTGGGACTTCACTGTGCTCCCACGAAACTAACTCATTCGTGGTCCAACCCTATGAGCCTATCTCGCTCATAGTCCTACCCTACAGACTCCTCGTCTGTAGTAAATCATCAAAGTCTTCTCGACTTGGACCCTGGTACGCACGCAATCACCATACTGTGGACTCCTCGCCCAATAGTAGCCGACGAGAACATATCAGTTCCTTGCCCATCGTGCGCCCGACACATGTAATCACCATACTAAGGACTCCTCGTCCATTAGTAATCGGTGAGAACTCAACCAGTTCCATGCCCATCATGTGTATTAAATGCGGTATTTATTTTATTTTGGAATTTATTTATTAAATATGAGTAATATTCCTTAGGGATGTTACACAAGTCCCCACGATATCTTCATCCCCGTTAAAATTATTAAAATATTCAAAATTAATTAAGTAACTATATATATATATATATATATATATACTTTCTATTTTTTATTTATTCTAATTATTTGGTTTGTCATTAAACTCAATCGCATATCTAATATATTTTTTATCTTATCATAACGTTTATGTAATTATGTTAAAATGATGTATGTCAATTAAACAAATTTTATGTCTCACATTTGAATATTATATTATTTTTTTATATTTTTATTTATTGTATACTTTCTTTTCACATGAGAATATTTAAAACTCTAAGTTTAAGTGTTTAATAGCATAAAACTTTCATTTACTAGGTAATATAAAAAATAAATCTTTACATATTCATTTTTTTTCATTTGAAGAACTCTTTTGTTTCGCTAAAACAATTTTTGTTATTTCTCAACTATTGAGTATATATGTTGATATTGGAAAAGTTTTCTTAGATCTCTAAAGTATTTTTCATCTTATCATACCTTTAATTATACATTTGTTTTTCTTTGTGTGATTTCTTTGAATAGTCTCTCAAATTGTTTCTAAGACACACATTTATTAATTTTTTAATATTTTTATTTGTTGTTTATTTTCATCATGTAGAATACTATTTCAATATATCTTATCTAATTATTTTTTATTTTCTAACTCATTATCAATCATACTATAATTTTTTCACTATAATTGTATAAATAACTTTTATTTACTACAATATAAAAATTTAATGTAATTGTCATGAATATTTTTTTATCACCATCCAACATATATTGGAGTTCAAAAGATACAATATCTATGTCAAAATTTTATTATTGTGTTTATTATTTGTTCTTTGCATCATTTTGATCAAATGATGTATTATCACTTTTATTAGTGCATAAAAAAAAAAGATTCATTAGAATTACATTATTTGACATCTCTAACTATACCGATCGATTTGAAATTGAAATACTTTCTTAAAAATTGACTTGGTAAATAAAAAAGTAAAGATAAAATTTTCTCATCTTCTCTTTTTAATCTCTTCCCACTCTATTTTTTTCCTTTTTCACTCTCTCATAAATCAAAATATAACCTAAGTAGAATTTCCGATCTTACATCATATGCTTCCTTAATTAGGATAACTATTTCTTAAAGGCTTTCATTAACTTTTATCACTATAGTTCTTAAATATTCATTGATGATATTAAGATTTTAATACAAAAAAACTATGCAATCCACCTTTTCTGTACAATTTTTTTTTTTCTTTTTTATATCAGTTTTTTACTTTGCTTTTATATGGCTGAATAATATCTAAATTTATTTAGATGAGAGAGGTTATCTTTTACATATTTTTGTCAATAATCCAAAAGGCATGAATTTTATAATAAATATTTTTTAGAGAAAATAATAGAAGAAAAAAGTATAAAAATATTATTTTTATAAAATAAATTTTGTTTATGTATAAGTTCATTTATAATTTATAATTTATTTCATTTAAATTTTTACTTTTTAATATGTATATAAATTAATTTTAACTTATTAAAATATTCTTTTTATAAAATCTCATGATATAAAATTCGTCTAGTGCATTAATTGAAAGGTGTCATCGTTAAAAGTGTTCCTCTTGAAACCAAAAGGTAAAACCATGTATCACTCCTTCTTAGTTTTTATAAAGTTTGTGCAAACTGTGCTGACACATAGATTGGAGTTGTTACTTTTCGAACAAACTTCCCTCTGTGGTAAAAAAATCAAAACAAAAATAAAAGATAGATGTTCATACTTGAAACTCGTTTAATGAAGTTAGAAAGACGTGATCTTGTGCATTTGGAATAAGTGATGTGCTAAAAGTGTATTAAGTCCTAAAGTGCAAATTTTTCTCTTTATTTTGGCGAAGATTTTTAACAAAGCATCTCCTTGACTTTAATTTTCATATTTACACCAAAATATATATATATATATATATATATATAATTTTATTTGTCAATAAAAAATAATTAATTAAATAATACAACATTTTAAGTATCCTACTCCTTATATAAAACTTATAAAAATAAGTGCATGTTATTAAAGTACATTTACGGCCATCACATGAAAAGGGCTTATTATAAACTAAATAATCAAGATAATGATTTGTTAAAGAATCTAACATAGATTATATATTAATAGTAATTTGATAATGATTTATTAAAAAATGCCTAAATAAATGTAACAAATAAAAAATCTTGTTAAAATAAGATTTGAAAGACTCTTATAGTATTTTAAAAGATAGACTTTAAACATACTTCAATTTTATAAAATTAAATTTTAAAGATAAAATTTATATTTATTTATATATTTTAAATTTTATTTACATCTTATTGATGTACAATTTCTAACACATACAATTTTTCTAAATTTTTATAATAATAATAATTAAAAGATAAAAATAAATAAAATCATCTTATATTTTACTTATTTATATAATTTTTAATTGATCTAAATAATTTTTAATCTTTTACTTTCTCTCTATCCAAACTAAACTAGCAGAAAAAGGATCTGTCACTGACATGGAAGGAAAAGCCAAATATCTATATACAGAACATATATCATTTCATCAAGTCTTGTTGCAGACAACGTGCTGCTGCAAGTCATGCCCATAAAGCTCACCACCAGTCACTTCCGTACAAATAAATGCCAACGTATGTTATTCTGAACACACAATTGTACAAATACTTTTCTTCATAAAAAAAAGTTCAGATAAGACCTTATAATTATCGAACTTCAAAAAATATGCATAATCAATACACTTAACTTTTGTAGAAATTATTTTATTCAACTTCTTCAAAAGTTAAACGGATATATTTATTTAACTTGAAAAAGAAACGAATTTTAACAGTTTATGAATTTTTAACAGATTATGTATACTCGACTTTCTTTTTTCTGACTGAGGAATCTTTAATATGAAAGTAATTGCTACTAGCATATGTAAATAAGGCTGAGTTAAGCATTTTTGTAAGCACTGACGAAAGAATGCAGAAATAAGAAGCGAAACAGCAATATCTGAATGACTACCATCGAAGAATGTTCCATTTAAATGTGTTCCCTCAACAATCCATGATATGATCATATGGACAGAAAATCCCATAAGGACACCAATGCCTGGGAATATGGGGAAACAAAATTACATATGAACATTAAACAGTGAAAACAAAACCAGCAAGGACCCAAGAAACCCGCAATGATGCTTATTATCTCAAGGGCACTGCAAATTGTCACATTGTCCATTCACAATGTGAGATGGTAGAAGTACTCCATGCAAAATTTTAGGAAAATAACGGAAAGACTAGAATCAGTGGCTTCATTCTGGTTATGTACCTCATCATCCAAAAACTCTTTGCAAGGCTCCTCTATAGGAAAAAAATTGTGAGCCCCCTCCCTTTCCGACCAGCTCCAACTCCTCGCCCAATCGAACAAAAAGATAATGTAAATATACAGTCTTGGAGTTGACATGACAAGCAACATTGAACTGTTAGTGCATGAGGCAAATCAGTCAGAGTTTTTTTAAGAGATCGAAGATGATTCCATTCCATTCCCAGACTCTTCACCATTTGCAAAAGATGAAGGATTCCCTTGGCTGCGATTCTCCTCACTACCATTTGCGCGAGATTTCCCAGGCCTCACTCTAATATTGTTACCCAATGGGAAAGGCTCCTGCAGCGATAGATTAGATTAATATTGCCTCTGGGGTATATCATATCAGCAGAAAAAAATAGTACAATTAGGTACCAAGCCTTCTATATATCCTTATCCCAGTTTGTTAAATGCACTTAATGCTCGAAACAGTCGAAACAATAGATTGCCTTTTATAGCCATTAAAGTCACCAGTGAAAGTATTCCTTCAAAAAACTTTCTTGCCACACCCAATGCATGTTAACATTAAATATCAAGCAATAAGTTTTGACGTGGGAAAGCCCATTATTAACACCCACTTTACTTGAATCAGCAACTAATATATTAACGGAAACATCAGGAAAATAGTTACATCTAAAGAACAAGCTGATTTACCGGATCGCCAGCATTTGGGCCATCTGTATGGAAAAGAATAGGGCGGCAACGTTTATCTTCATTCATCAGGCTTGAATTCTGAAAATGAGCAATGAGAGCAGCTTTTCCTTGAATTCGGGCATATGCGAGGACTGCTACCTTTTCACTGTTGAACTTCTCCCATTTTTTCCCGTTAAAGGCCTGCACAATATTCCTTATCTATTAAATATATAAACAGATAAACACACAACTCATATCCCAGATAATTAAATCAAATTAGGATTACAAATAACCTTGTGGAATGGAATAATTTGACCAGGATCAATCATATTGATGAATGCATAGCCAACATTACATTTGTTCTGCAACCATTAGTAGAATTTACTTAGAAACACATTTATGATTTGCTTCCTTTAGGGAAAGAGTCAAGCAACTAGCAACTCCAGAAAAATACTTGCCTTGAAATCAATTGGCAAATACAGAAAATCATATGTTCCTCGACATTGTTCATCAATGGCAGCAAGAAGCATCTTTGAAGTATACCTGCCAAAATATTTAAACAAATATAAAAAAGAGACAAACAGAAAGGCCACTGCAAAAGAATAGGCATGCTTCAATCTTTGTAAAATTTGTTAAATCTGTTATGGAAAACCAATTAATCAATATTAAGGCTACAGGCAAAAAATCACAGGCGTCTAAGCAAGCAAAAGAGGGACGGCATTCGTATGGCTAATGCACCAAAATTGAAAGGAAACAAACCAAACAAGCAATTGCCAATGTAACTTATGATAACTTTCTTTGGTAAGATAAGCAATAAGTGGTAACAGCATAAGCAGCAAAATTTACAAAAAGATAGGGAGATAATTGGCATACTTATTGGGAATATTTTTTATCATGAGCGTTGTTCGGCTGTCATCACCACGTAATATGCGGCCTAGGTCAAGTTCGTACTGTTTCTTATCTGCATTGTTGTTAGTGTTTGGTTCGTTTCTTCGAGGATAGAGGTTTCTCATGCGTTCATTGCTAGAATCAAATTTAGAAACCAAATTCATGGGAAGTCTCCCAGGTAAAACATGTGATAATTGCTTAGGAGAGCCTTGCCCAGTATTTGATGTCAATTCTGTACCATTCCCACTAACATGAGAAAATATGTTGTGAGAAGCAGGAGGATGCATCTGCCAGCTACCATGAAAGCCGGGACTTCCCACAGAACCCAATCTAAAACCAGAACCATCAGGTGACTCTCCCAAGTAAGAATGTTGTCTTTCCCAGGGTGAGGCTGTAACAACCGGTGCTGATCCCACTTGATGGTCTATATGTGATGCTCTCAGCACATGGGGAGGTGTTCTAGGAAAGCTGGGTATCTGTGGAAGACATGGAGAACCAGCACCATTAACGAAGGATGGTGTTTTCTGCCAAAGCATGGCATTTGAAGGAGGTTGTTGATGCAAGTTGGAGCCATTCCACATATGATAAAGTCCATGATTGGAGCGGTTTCCATTTCCTGGATATTCAAAATAAAACAAAGATTTCACATACCAGCATTCAAATATAGAACTACTGAATTCATATTTGATATTGGTTCAGTGTACAATTTCCCAGCATCTTCAACCACTTACAAGGTGATAGAAAAACTGACTTCATGATCAACAATCAAATTGGACTGCTTAAATCACAGGCAAGTCTAAATTCACCCGGGTCAATATTTTGACTCTCGGAGTATTTTTGGGTGTCATTAAAACAATGAAAATATTCAAAATCCGAGAATCAACATCAAAATCAACAGTCAAGCTCATTGTTATAAGGTTGTAAATTCCTAGGATGCCATCAAATGTGAACAATGTTCAACCTTTGCAACAAATTGGTCCCTTATCACAATTTTCTACACACAGAAACATTTCAAAACTGTTGTAAATAAAGGAAGCATTTACACGGGGTTTTCTTAGCACGTTAAACTTACCTCCTGCATTAAACTCTGCTAGGTTCCCAGTTGAATTTATTCCCTGAATGTGTCTGCTCTCAGATGATTCCGTTGATCCATTTCCAATATTGGCAGCCATGTTAATGGTACTTGAATAGTTGTAAGGACTGCCATTAGCTAAACTATCACGATATTCAGGTAAAGAATGAGGATGGAACCTCGAAACAGATGCAAATTTCATAGCGTCAATAGTGTTACTGGACTCAAAAACACCAGATACTTTTCCAGTAGATGCCCCTCTTGCGGTCTTGTGAATGTTAGAATTCATATTAAATAGTGAGTTATCAATGAAAGCAGGTAGCTGTGTTGCAGAATGAAATCCTTGATTATATCCATTTTCCAAGCTGCCAGCAGATGCAATAAATCTAGATGACACTCCTGCTGTAAGTTATGTCTAGTGAGACCAAGACCATATTAGGTTTATGAGGAAAAATAGACAAGTGAATTCAGACCAAATCATACCCTTATGTCTTAAGGAAATGTTGTCACTAAGACTATGACCAAGATCAGGTTCATCTTGTCCCTTCTGAGACTGCTGCATCATACTACAAAAGCAAGGTTTCCACAATTGTCAAGATGTTATCTTTTCATCAAGGTGGTTCCAAACAACTATACGTATCAACCTCTAAAAGTAGATAATACTATTAAAGGTGACGAGAATAAATATGGAGATTCAAAATAAGACCTCATAAACAATACAGGTTAAGATTGACACATTTTTAAAGTACAAAAAAATTGCAAAAGTCAATATATTTAGATAAAAAAATTAAATAAAAAAATAAAGAAGAAGCAGTAGCCACCATGTTGCAATCATGGGATGGCCGGGCTCAAGCTTAATGTGCTTCCCAGCAAAGCAGATCCCATTCAATGCACGAAGAGAAGCTTCTGCAGCTCGAACATCATAAAATTCGATAAATTTGACTTGATTCAATTGTGGATATTCATAGATCTGCAAGTACAGAGATAATATTTAAGATACTTGTACCATTACAAAAACAAAAAAAATGGATGAAAACCAACAGGAACAACTCACATCTCTAATTTCTCCATAAAACCCAAATATCTGTTTAAGTTCATCATTCAATACAGATGAATCAAGATCAGATATCATCAGTGTACCATGGCCAATATCTTTCTCTGGAGCATTGCCCTGATATGTCATCAAATAAAGATATATCTATAAGCAAATCATCAAAGATACACACAAGCAATTGAACAAGTAAAACCTATGCCTGTAATAATAAATGATAAGATGAACCATGGAAATATAAACTTTACCCAAATGAAACAAGGAAAAGGAATTATGCATAGATGAGGTTAATGACATCGTTACCTTTGGAATTGAGTAATGTATATCTAGCTTCCTAGATCTCAATGACCTATTTTGAAGTGCCTTCATTGCATTTTGTGCTGCCCTTAGATCATAATATGAAATCATAACAAACCCACGATGCTTGCAAGCAGTGTATATGGTTCGAATATCTCCATATTGCTGCCAGAACAAACAAAATAGTCCATTTTTACATTCCATCGTTAGTGGTATGAAATGCTTCATGAAAACTCTTAAGATAGCAGTCACCATAATAAATGAATAAAGGTTCACCTCAAAGAGAGCCTTAAGTTCAGAGTCTTCAACATTACTATTGATGTTTCTAACAAAAAGTGTTCTAGAAGATTGTTCACCAAAAGGAATTTTTCCTTTAGAGGCTCCAAAGTAATCAGGATCTTCATCAATGAAACTGGTTCCCTTTCCAGGAATTAGAAGTTCATCTCCTTCCAATTCCATGCCTCCACTGCTGCTGAACAAATCAAAATCTTCAAAATCATCATTCATTCTAGCACGAGTACTGCATCCTAACTCGTTAGTGACTCCAGAAAAAAGGTCATCTTCATCAGGAAGGAGATTTCCAATAGTGTCAGCCTCAATTTCTCCTAGAGATTTATGTGGTTCTTCCTCAGGAAGGGAACCAACAGTAATGGGTTGACCAGATGACATTCCATTCCCCAATAACCTCACTGCATTAAGATATAAAGTAAAATCACAAAATCTATAACAAGTAGATAATTTTCTTAGTTTCATACTTGGTGGGACTTGGTGAGGGAAAGGTGCCCTACTTTGTTGTGCTACTTCACAAAAGATAACACGCATATATTCTGCTATGATAAATTGCAATAGATGGCAAGCAAATGAATGTAAATAGAAACTTGTCTATAAAGTACTACAAACTGTAAAAGAAATCAGAACAAGATAATGCTACAAGACACAATACATGCATGCAAACCATATTACCATCCTAGAAACAAATTCTTACACTTTTGGCTAAACACCTCAGACAGCGAGCTTGAAAATAGACTACTTTCACGTGAGGCAGCATTGGTGACAATCTTGCTCCCAATTAGACCATATGAGCTAGATGCTGGCTGCCTATGCACATTAGACCATGACCTTTTAGTATAATTACGGGATTCAGTGGAATCCTTCAGCATCTCTATAGTGCCTGCTTCTCTGCCAAAATGTAGGTCTCCTGTAATTTCCCCAGATAGAGTAGTATGAGAGATTGGCAAGCCAGATTGTCCATTTGTTGAACGGGGTGATGAAGTATTCAAAATAGAGCCAGGTGATGCCGTCATTTCACTCTTGCCTGAAAATTTAAATATAGAAATTACTATATCGAGAAACTAGTGACATATCCAGTAGATAAATGATTTGCTTATTGATGTAAGACAAGCAAACAAACATAAATATACAGATATTACATTATTATTACTTAGCAAAAAAAAAAACAGTAATTTCATAATAAAATTAATGCAAAAATCATATTAACCTTCAAATCCAGCAGAGCACAGAATCCAAATTCATGATTAGCATTAATTGTCCCAGCCATAGCACAATAAAAATGTTTTCCAGACCGAGGTATTTAATTTATACATTCAATAAAAGACATTAATTTATTAAAGTTTGCAGCAATTAGATTGCTACAATAAAAAGAATAAAAAATATTAATTTTAGATGATGCCAATGCCAATTACTTATTACAACCTAAAAATGTTTGCAATGTTGATGAGTGATATTCATTATTCCAGAACAAGCCAAAAAACTACATATTGTTTTCAGCAAAAGAGTGAGAACAGTAAGGGTTAAAAAAGACAAATCAATAATTATTATCACCAATCCCCATAAAGTGAAGTAAATATACCAGTTTGGGAATTTAAGACAATGGCTCGAACTAAAGATACTTGTTAGCAACATTAGCAATCATTTATTCTGAATGCAAACTGGAACATTTAAAAAGAAATTGAAACAGAAAATGGGAGAAATATTGCTTTGAAATGTACAGCTGCATTTCAATTGAGACATGATATAGAACAGAAATATATACGGAAAGATTCTTCAAAAATTAACATGTTCAAACTCAATGATAGTTAATAGCCAATTTCTAAACTGGAGCATAAAACAGTTCACTCATTAACTATCTCTTAGCAAATCTATTTGGTGCATTAATGATGCAATTGACACACAGCTAAACCAGCAGAACATAAGAAACCGTTTTGAACAAATAACAACTATTAGTTGGTCTCACCCTGTATAAAATGGTCATGAATAGATTTTGGCTTCCGTAATCCAATATTCTTCTGCCCAAAAGTTAAACACATGTTTAGCATCAAGGCCATGGAGAACAAGACAAATTGATAACATAATGAGAAAACCGAAGTCTTTTTTTATCATAAGAAAACTGAAATTTAAAATGTAAGATGTTCACGGAACTGATAATCCTTAAAACGATGACGAAACGGTTATAAACTTCGGATAAAAATTAATCTGAGGCGTTGTGACAAAATTTTAGAAAACACGATGAGGCAGTTAGCATAATAATTACCTCAGAAGCATAGGAAATGTCATCCAAAAAGTGGGATGAGGCAGACACACCCCTCTTCTCCATTATTTCAGAAGGCATCCTGTAGCTGTCCAGGAAATACTGAAAGCCTCCTCCCTTGCTAGCTTTGTTAGGCTCTATCCCAGATCATCCTGCGTTAAGTTCAAGGTCATTCGCTTGACAAAAGGAAGGACAGATAACAATGAACATGGCAACTCTATAAAAAATAACTGCTACTGGCAGAAAGAAAAACTCAGACCCATAAAATATCATGTATCATCACAATTACAACATACCAACATCACCACCACCCCTTCACCCCTGAACAAATAAAGAAAAGAGTGGGAAAATGGACTATTGAAAACCCTACCAGAAACATCACCTATATTCAATTGTGAAATTAAAAAAAAAAAAAAAATAGTATAAAACTAAGCCACAAATAGTTGCATCTTCAACTAAACACTACCAGAAGGAAGGAGAACACAGGATGGTATTAGGAAAAGAAAAACGCTCGCTGTTTACCTACCAACGACCTAACACAGTTTGGCCATTCGCTCGCCAAAAAAATCAAAGAAAAACCATCCATGGAAATTAACACAAAAAAAAAAAACATTTAACTGTAACGACAGCTCTCCCTTTGTTTTCACACAAAAAAAATAAAAAAATACAGAAAACAAAACGTCAAGCTTAAGTTTATAGTACTCCAGCTATTCTGCCACAAAATTACACATATGGAGAGGGAATTTCACAGCGAAAGCCTCAAACATTAACAGATCAAGAGATAAAACCAAAATTTCAGAGAAGCCATAATCTGAAAACACCAACAGATCAAAAACATGAACACCAAAGAAATTCTCATCTCACGGTATACTCATAACAACTACTTCCACAAAAGTGAAAAACTGTTCAACCCCCCAAACAAAAAAAGGAAAAACAAAAACACACGATAAACACAAACCATAACTTTTCTAACAAAACAAAAATTTGCACCTTCTGGATTGGAACCCAACCTCGCTAGCAGAGAAACTCCAAAAATCCCACCTCCACAAAATTCCCCACACTCCTCATCCAGAACAAAGAGAAACGGACAAAAAACCGAATCTCTCAAACGCCCCAAAGCACCGGAATTTCAGAAACAAGAGATCCCACGCTCCCCCCCGCAACAGGAACCTCCTTCCCTTTGCATTGCAATCTGAGACGCTGAGAAAAGGAAAAGCCACGAATAATTATGCAGAAATGGCTCCTTCAAACGGAGCCGCAAACAAAATAAACCCAATTCGAAGGTGCGACCGGGGAAATGGAGGTTGCGAAAAACTCCGGCGAGGAAGAGCGAATTCCCGGCGAGGAAGGCTCGCCGGCGGTCGCTCTCTGGTTTGGAGAGAAAAAACAGACAACGCAACAACAGAGGTGTTTTTTAGTCTTCTGACAGAGAAAGAGAAAGGAAAGGGTGTTAGTTGGCTTTGAAATGCAAAATACAAGAAATAAATTAATAAAAAATAATAAGTAAAAATGAAAACAAGAAATGTGGAAGGAGAATAAATAGGCGTAGAGATAGTGTGGAACTTGTAATGACAACAACAATCTTTAAATTTTTATTTATTATATTTTATAGTGAAAAACAACAAGATGAAAGTTGAAACCTCTCTTTTATATCTGATGAAAGTCTGTCCATTGGTCTTAACTTGGAAAAGTGAGATTTGTAAAATTTATACACTTATATTTACTAATGTTTACTTTTATTACAGTATTTTTTTCTATATTTTCTTCCATAAATGCTTTCTTATTCTGAGATGTCGTTTTGCGAACAATAAATAATTTGTTTACTTTAAATATCTGTATTTTAGAGTGTAAAAAATTTGATAACATATATTTTTCTTACATCAGATCATATATTATATTGGAACCAAAGTTGTTACATCCTAATTATGAAACTGTTGAAAAAAGATGAGAGAACTGTTTCTCTTTTCTTTTTTTATTATTAAAACGGAACTGTTTGTTTTGCTGATGAGAGTGAAACCGTTAATTATGTAATAATTTGTCTGCACGCATATCTATGTTTTATTTTTCATGTTTAATTCATGCATTGGATGATCTATTTTCCTGGTTTTAAATATATAACATTATGTTTTCTAAAATGTAAATAAATTTATTTGCTATTTAATTTTTAGAGTTCCCTTTCTTCGATTCTCTTGTTATTATTATTTCTGAAAATCGCAAAATTTTAGTAGACATGGATAAAAGAATTTGAATTCGTGGATATATGCGAGGGGATATTAAATAGATATTTTTAATAAATATATTATAATTATTTAACTATCTGTTTATCAAATGAATATATTTGTAAATATTCGTTATCCATTAATGATTATTTATAGATTTTATTTAAATATTATTTTTTAAATAAGAAATCAAAATAACATTTTAGTAAAAAGAATAAAAATTCAAGATTTTTTTAAAATTTAATTTTATATAGTTCTAACTTTCTATTTAGACTCATAAAATTGAAGTTAACTCTACAAATTTATTCTTTTAAATTTATATCTTAGTGTTTGAATTCCTTTCTAAAATTTTAATTTTATTTAGATTAATATTTCAAGAAAAATTTTATTTAGATTAATATTTTAAGAAATTAAATATGTTTTTAGTTCATAAATTTTAAGATAAAATTAAAATTAGTCTTTTTTAAATTTTTAGATATTTTAGTTTTGATGCATTTTATTTTTTGGATTTTACAAATAAATATATATATATATATATATAGTCATCTTAAATTAATAATTTTAATATTTTTAACATGTTAAATGATGTTTAAAATTGATATTTGAATTAAAATATGTTAAATAGTCTAAATAATTTAAATTTTAACCTAAAATATCACTTGATATGTCACAAAAAAATTTAATGTGTTCTTACGGGACCAAAGGTTGTAGTTCACAAATCACTTGGGGGCTTCGGATGGCTGATGTCGGTCCTTCTTCTATCGCTTCTGGGTAATCCCGGGGGGAGGGCAGGTGACCTGCAAAAGACACT
>Ga0214545_1006978_pt1 | contig 19266 bp, 7 predicted proteins | sample CNSS4metaG_FD_160064 | JGI IMG/M metagenome (GOLD analysis project Ga0214545, IMG submission 160064) | Root nodule microbial communities from cowpea collected in UCLA plant growth center, Los Angeles, California, USA - CNSS4 | ecosystem: Host-associated > Plants > Roots > Nodule | place: USA...
TATATATATATATATATATATATATATATATTCTTTTCACATATATGGTTATAGTCATTGAGAGTTAGGGATGTCAACGGGACGGGTAGAGTACGGGTAGTAGCTCCCCCGTACCCTACCCGCTTGATAAATATTCGTCCCGTATCCGTACCCATATCCGTCGGGTATCTGTTATACGGGTACCCGCCTATTTTTTTCATATCCGCGGTATCCACGGGTACCCGCGGATATTTACAAAATTATTTAAAAAATAAATATTTAATCATAAATTCAAATAAAACGAAATAAAATACATCTATGTCATAAAATTTAAATAAAGTTCAAATAAACTAAAGTTCATACAAGTCCAAATAATTATAAAAGTAATTATAAAATGACGTTCAACACAATGAAAATTTTTTAATTAGTGTTTTTATCAAAAATTCCATTTTCTACAATTGATTCCTAAAAAATAAACAAAATAAACAAATAATAAACCTCAATTACCACGTGTCAAGTATTTTTAATATTCATTTCCTATTTGACACCCGCGGGTACAGATTTTTTTGACATCCCTAATTGAGAGATTGTGGTTCTATATGGTTATATGACATTAGTCTTACACATATAAGACCTTAGACACCACTTTAACCCCAAAATCTTAAGGCAATGTTGTTATGGGTCTTTATTCTTATATAGTGTTTAACTTTGTCTTTTTTATCCAATGTGGGACTTTGACTCACACTTGGTCTATTCCCAACATCTCCCCTCAAGGGTGAGTCCTTCAGGTGTATGAGTAATCCCTTTGGTTATGAACCATCGGCTCTGATACCAGTTGTTGAGATTTTTAGGGCTTTTGAAAATATGAGAGATATATGCAATATGTTATACGGAGGAACATATTTTTATATTTTATTGATATACTATATATATAGAGCAAAAAATATAACAAATATCAAGTATAAAATATTTAGAATATCTCACTCCGGACCCTGATCTAAAATAATAACTAATTTCCTTAAACTTAAACATATATTTAAAACTGAAATATTTCTTAAAAATTAATTTAAATAAAAAAATATATTAAGTAATATTCTCAACAAATATATATTGGATAGTGAAAAAAAGCATTTATATATATATATATATATATAAATGAATATAAAATTACTTAATAAATAATAAGTATTTTAATAATTTAAACGGAACGAGATATGACAAGGACGAATTTTATAACAGGTATGAGAACGAAGATGAAGACAAAACGAATATGTAGATCCTCATCCCCAGTTGAAAAAGTCGAGTATTTCTTAAACCCAATTACCCATCACAAAGATCAAAATGTCACTACCTAGACTATACACCCAAATTTTACATTTTTCTCCATATTGTCTATTTTATGTTTTAGGTATTTATATTTTTGTGTTAATTTTAAGAGTTTCATTTTACTCTACCAACTCAATAAATAAATTGTTAATATTTAAATAGTGGAGTTAACATTTGAAAATCTACGAGAAGAAAAAAAAAACTGAAAAAGGCAAAGGAAAGAGGGACGGTGACGTGGGGCCATGGAAAGTGCCCATGGATCACTCCCGTCCAAAAGAAAAAGCCTATGGCCTTCCCTTCACATGCATAATTAAAAATGGTAATTATAATTCATAAAGAAATCATTATTAAAGTTATTACACAATTTGTCTGTTCTATAATGTTAATAAACTTCAATTAATGATAAAATGTCAGGGAAAGAATACTTTACTATTACAATTTCTTTTTATAATAGATGTATATAAAATAAAAATGTATGTAAATCATTATCTTTTTTAACCCCCACCAAGGCAATCTGAGATTGAACACAACCTTTTCTAAAATTTTATACATAAAAATAAAAAAATTTGAAATTATAAAAAAAATTTCTATTAACATAATTTTATTTTATATACATTATTGTATTTCTAATTTTTTTTCTAAATGTTTCTTTTATCTTCTCTATACTCTATTCTTCGTCTCTTTGAAGATTGAAGCAGAACATGCCATAGAACTTATGGTGTTGAGATCCACAATCATATCTAATCAAAATTTGGAGTCTTTAGGTTTGTATGTAGCATTTAAGAGCTTGACACAAATCTTTGTCCAGTTAGGATTACTAGGATGTGCTTTTTGATTGTTGAACAAATTTTTTCATATGTAGATAAAACAACCTATGTGAGATAGAGTTCATGGAAAACACCTAAGTTTAGTAACATCTATTTAGGTAGGAGAAGTTAATTATTTAAAATATGTTGGTCTTAATATAGAATTGTGATGTAATTTAGTGAAATTGATGTATGATTTAAGTTTGATGTTTTGAATGGTTGAATATTGAGTTTAGCTTAATAGTGTAACAAATGTTATTTAAGTAACATATTAATAATAATAATAATATTATTATTATTTATAATAAAAAAATATTTATAAAATAAATAAAAATTATTCACGTTATATACAATTCTCTCAAGTTTGTAAATAAATAAGATAATAAGAAGTAAAAAAGTAGATTTCAGGTCTACAATTATATATGTATCAACATGGTTATATCCTTTTTAGATATCTATAACAATATATAAAGAGAATTCTCTCTTCTGTATCCACATCTCATAATACTAATTCTACCATTTACATTATAATTATTTATTAAATTTTTTAAAATTAACGGTTACTTTTATCTATTTTTTAAATTATTTTTTCTATTCATTTAATTTTATTTTTAATATATATAAATTTATTTTATATATTAATTTAATAACATTACACTATTATCACATATTAATATAATATCATTCATATTTAAAAAATGTGTATACAAACACGATAGCGCATGTGTTTAATTTCTTATAAAAATCAAGAATCTTAATAATTTAACTTTCAGTATATAGTCGATTTTAATTTAAATGGACTGTAAAATCCTCTCAACAATGTAGGAATGTTGTTCCCTAATACATTATTTTCTTGAAATTGACGTGGTTTCATCTTCTATCAGATTTTATACTTATCATCCAAATATTCAATCTGTGTTTATGTGTGCATAACAACATAGTGGGTTTTTAGGGACACACTTCGTTTTGGAAATAGCAAATAATACCGTTTCATATCTTTTTTTGGAACTTTCCTTTTATTGTTATTATTACTTGGACGATTATTTGGACAATGTTTTCGGCCTTTGAAGCTATTTGCGTTTTCAATCTATATAGCAAATAACACCATGTCTTTAATGTTTCAGCCACTGAAATCTCTGCGCTAAGGGAGGTTCCAATCCGAACATGTACTAAACACCATCGCACATGTTGTTCCCCGATTAGTATGTTTTGATTAATGTTGCCATACGAGAAACTACACCAGAAACAAACAACCAAAAAAGGTTTGAATTGGAATGGGGAAATAAAAAATGGTTTAGAAATATACGTTACCCAATATTTTATTGTCTGATTGTTCTAGGAACAAGTTATTCGAGATTTGTGAATCTTTTAGGTGAGAACATGGAGGATTGGAATGCGACGCCTTGTATTTTCATGTCGGTTCATAGTAACAAAAAATTGAATGCTCCAAAGCCTGCTCTGTCCTTGTTGGGGACCAGTAAAGATATCATAATGGCTTACATGCATGCTTTACCTAAGATTACCTCACATTATTACACCTTGTTCAATTTTTGAGGGGAGAAAGAAGTAATAATGAATAACTTTGTCACTAGTAATTTTGGGTAAACAATTGATCCTTAAAGAAAGTAAAATACACACTAAACCCTCTTATGCTTGTAATTGTGCAACTTCAAATAGAAATGTACGATGTAACAACTTCTAGTTTACTTTTTCTAAGGAGACAGAGGATTAATTGCAAGCCTGTCAGAAAAGTGGCAAAATAAGTAGGTGCATTCTTTCAGAGTAGTTGGTGTAACTCAAAGTACAAAAAGTATTAGTGATTCCAAAAAGGAGTTTAGTTGAGGTTAGACATTGAGAATTGATAAAATAAAATGCAGGGGCAACCTAGAGGGCCATATCTTAAATACAATAATATACTTCTTCCCTAGCTCAATGTATCCATTGTCATTCTAAACAACGAACCTAATAACTGCTGTCAGACAACATTCAGTTTACAAAAAGATTAAGGAAGTTACAGGAATAAGTAAAATGTTCCTATATCATCTACCAACAGCCACAGACATAGAACTACGGTTCTCTGCGGATCATGCGCTGCACAACAATAAAAGAAAAACCACAGAACCATTTGTCAGTCAAGTTACTAAGGGTTGAATAGAGGTAAAACACAATTGAGAGGAGGAGAGATTTCCACATGACAAGATTGTTGATCAAATGCTTCAGAGATAAAAAAGAATAAACACAAGATTGTTGACAAAATGCTCCAGAGATTAAAAAAAACACACTAGTAGCACAATAGATATACATAAGATGAAAGGAATGTTAACCTTACGTGGGTGTCTGACTGTTTAAATAGATGATGACGCGCTAACATCTCTGGTATTCCTAGAGCAGAAATGCTTTCACAACCAAGTAGCTCTTGAAGCTTTGCATCACATAATATCACCATTGCATTTAAAGGGTCCTGCAATTAATATGGAGAAATTGTAGACCAAACAATTATTATTCCTTCTCATTGTTAATCTCTTTTACATTTAGATCCATCTGTCCAAATAAAAAAGGCAACAGCTCACCAAAGTAATTTTAGAAACAAATATCATTAGAATGAATATAAGGCATTTTCTTCAGTTTCTGTTAGTTTTCAGCTTTCAATCAGATTTTGATTTCAAGAATCTTTCATGTCCGTGAGCAATAGTTAAAACTCCATCAGAAAAATACTTCTATTTATGTATTGATTTGTTAACAGAAGGTTGAATAATGTTTGAGCATGTGAAAGAGTGGATAATGTGATGAACATGCAACACACCTCCAAATGGTGATGCTTGATGTACTCCCAAACAAGTCTTATGGCTTCAGATTGTTGCATCTCTTTTCCCTCAGTACCCAAAAATTTGGCAAGTGCTTCAGATATTACGACGGTGGATGAAGCAGGTTCGGCACATTCAATTTTAGTTTCAACGTCCACCTTCACTCGCTTAGCTTGTGACTCCTCTGGAGTGATAAAATTGAAAGAATATTAAAGATTATTGTACTAAAAAACAACAAAACCGCTGGTAGAAAAGATGGTAATGTAGCATCCTCATTTTATTTGGGTTCTGAAAGGTAAATTTTTCAATAAGCAGTTATAGGAGAAAAATATTAAGAAGGTAAAATAAATAGCTTTTCCAAAGGTTAAATAAAATAACTTGCATCAAAGCTGAAGTGGATTAGTTATGGGAGAAACTTCTTCATTTCATCTTCTTATTTTCTTGAAACATGTTTATCCAAACAGGGCATGGGCTACTTAGTACTTACTTGAGGGACCAAGTGGGATAATGTGTTTAGCTAGCAACTGATTCATCTTGAACATGTCAGTGCAGTCTGTCTCAAATACCAAACGCAGTGCATCATCACAAATTATCTTCCTTTTGTTACCAGGATCCTGGAGGTTGTTTTTCTTTATGTACGCCCAAAGCTGCCTCACAATCTGAATTGAGCACATGATAGGGTTGGATTACATATGAATTTTTTTATGGATAAATGAAGATCCATGCTTTTACAGTGAAAGTGAGGGATCTAAACTTGGTTTGGTAAAAGAAAACTACCTCAGTTCTTGGCAATGCAGGTTCACCAACAACTGCCTGAAGCTCAGGAGAAACACCACAAACTTTGTTTAGACCACCAGCACCACCTCTTCTTTTGCCTCCAGTTTGAACACTGGAAAATCATTTATAAAGAACAGCAACACAGCATTCTTAGTATATGATAGAGACAGATTGGAGAAAAATTTTACATATTCAAAGCTAACCAGAACATGAGACCAGACAACTTGAAGAAAGTCACAACATAGCACGGGCTAGCATACGCTGATTATGTATATACGAAGAAAAACAACTACACAGACATATATAAGCTGTTTTTGAACAGTATACTAAAAATGCATTTAAAATTCTGAAAAAACGACAAATAACAGTAAGCAAATAAATTGTCAGGCGTCCAGGTCAATGGAATGGGAATAAATACACAATAGGGGTAATAGAGGGCTAAGAAACAGGACTACAAGAGGACAATAGTTAACGAAAGAGATATTTGGGACCGGCGTGTTTTAATAAGCAAAATTATTATTATTTTAACATAATAAAATCATCAATTGGAAAATGACATGACATGAACAAGTTTACAACTATTTTAACAAAAAAAGCATCAAATTTCAACGAAAGGAAACCACGATAACCAATAATAAAGAAAATAGTAACATCAACAACCAACAAACCAACCATGAAGAGTTTCCGGAAATGGAACAGTACTCGAACTACATACACTAGGAGATCAACCCGAGATCGCAACCGTACTTCGGACGAAAGCGAAAGCGGACAACTCGGACAACTCTAACCCTAAATCGAAGCAAAAAAAAGAAAAAACTTGGAACTAAGATCTAATTAATTTAAGCGACAACAACAAAACCCAGGAAGACCCAGTTAAGAAGTTGAAGATCAAAACAAAAGGGCATATGAAAAACCGCACCTTACTTTGGGCGCTGGAGGTGCCGCAACAGTGGCAGCATTTTCAGGAAAGGAATCAACTTTGCAGGGTGGAGGAGGGTTGGGGTGCTGGAAGTTGATCTCGTCATGGAGGGCAAAATGGGAAGGAAAGTGAGTGGTTGGGAAGTGGTGTTGGGGGATAGGATTGAAATAGTCTTTGTGCAGAGGAGGAGAGTGAGGAAGAAATGCACGCGGTGGGTGGGAGCGGAGAAGAAGGTCGATCTGGTCGCGGATGAAAGCGGCCTTGTGAGAGAGGTCTAACCCTAGTTTAGCCTCGAGCTGCTGAACGACGGCGTTTACAGTGGTTATGGAGTTGGGGTCAGAGTGACGCAGCAGAGACTCCACCCCTTTTGCAATATCCTGGTCGGACACCATTCTTGTTCTTCTTTCTTCACCACCTTCATATACCAACAGAAAAAACGGCTGCTTATACCTTCTCTCTTCTGCTTCTTCTTCTCTCTCTTTATAAGATCGAAATCACAAAAGTACCCTTTATTCGAAAATGGTTTTGCAGTGAGCGGCAAAGAGGAAGCAGAAGGAGTAGAAGCGTAATTTGACAGGCAGTGGTTGAGGGTAGAATCGTAAAAAGGGTAAAAGTTGCAGGGAGAGAGGGGTTGCTTGTTTTTGACGTTAAAGATGAATGAAATTTGGAAAGAAGAATAAGGTAAAAGTGAAGCAAGGTGGAATTACGGTGATGCCATTTATGATCTGAAAGAGAATTTGAAAATGGTGTGGTGGGACTTGTAGGAGAATCCGTGAGTGGTTGGGGATTAGAGGGGTTTGGTCAACTAATTAAGATTTTTGAAATAAGTGGGGCTTCATCTACTACTCAGCTAACATAGTCAACTTAGGAATGGAGAATTGTTTCATTCCTAGGCAAGCCAACAAACGACAATGGCCCAGTTTATTTAACCATGTTTCGACATACCCAGATCTGGACATTTATGTATCCTATCTTATCCTCTTTATTTTGGAGTATTTAACATTAACATGACACAGGTCTATGTGGTGTCTTTCCTGGTCCAACAACTTCACCCTTCACACAATGTGTTTTTCCAGTTACCTTTAATTAACTCTTCCAGTTACTTATAATTACCTGGAAAAGATATTCTACTATGATAGACATTTGATTTCAACCATTCTCCTCTTAAAAGTTTTTTGAATTTAAATTCTTTGTTGAATTTGTATGTATTGTATCTTCAAATGTAATTATTACTGATTATAAAATTTTAAAATATATTAAAAATATCTCTAAAATATTAAAATAGTGTGTTTTTAGTGTATCATACTAAAAAAAAAAAAACTGGGTTCATGTTTTTTCTAGTCGAATTTAATAAGTTACCCAAATTATAAAATCATATTATTTATATATATATATTTATATATTCTTGCGAAAAAAACGAGTTTGTAAAAAACTTAATGAGTTTCTTTATTGATTTTGATACACAAGATGACGAGTAAGGTAGGAGAGAAAGAAAAATCAAGTTTATAATTTTGAAATTTTTTTAATTTATGAATTTGATTTCATACCATTAATTAAAATCACATAAAATAATTTGTATTTTTTTATTTTAATTTATAAATACTTATGTGTAGTTGTTTATACATGTGCATGCAAAACAATGAACATAAAATTAAATAAAGTGGTTTACCTTGATTATTATTTATTATAATTACAAAATTTTAATATATGGAGAGTCATATTCTTTGAAACTTCATACATAATCCTGAATCAAATCCATTTCTTGCAGACATAATATGTTTTCTTCATATCTTTGTTTCTTTATTAATATAATTAGTTGTTTTTTATAAGCATTATTATTATTATTGGTACATCCATTTTCAATTTAACTCAAATTTTTAATGTCTTTAAAAAAAATCTTAATATCAATTATTCAAAGACCTCGACATCAACAAAATCTTGAGTTTTAGTCTTGATTTAATTGATAATGTGTGTTTCATTTTATTTTTCTTTTGTAGATACTGTTGTAAAATAAATTATTGTTTTGAAATAAAAAAAAACCTCATGAAATATCATGATTATTGTGCAAAAATATCAGTATTAATAACAAGCCCAACTAATGAAAATAAAAATTATTCATTGTTTTGAATCTGTGTCCTTTTTTTTGTATTTAATTAGCCATTAAAAAAAATAGTAACAAATAATAGATTTACTCAAACACAGGATCAAGCAAAACAAGTAAACCCGAATAAACAAAATAAGTTGAGCCTCACGTCTCAACTATCTGATGAAGGAAAAAACTCAACTCAATTTATTTTATTCTTAATTAATTACAAGACAAAATATATATATATATATATATATACTATTTTCTTAATTTGGATATTTTTTTGTTGATATGAACTATTTTTACTCAGCTTAGACAATTTAGAATAATTTATTTTATAACTATCTTTACTTAAAATAGAAAAATACAAAATTTACCATCATAAGTTCAGAAATCTTAGCATATTATATATATATATATATATATATATATATATATATATATATATATATATATATTTCACGTATTCTCAAAACTTTAAAGTCATTTTTTTCCTTACAATTGATAGATATACACTAACATTTAATTAACTTAATCCTTTTAGTATAGCATATTAACATTACTTTGCAGAAATGAATAATTTCACCCTTTATTCACATGTAAACCTTTGTACCAGGTTTTACGTGGATCAAAACCATTCAATCGTTGTCAATAAAGTGATAAAGAATATATTTTGTAAAGTTAAAATATCTAATGGTCCCAACTTTTATCACGTGTCACTTCGTAGTTTTTTAATTTTTTTAAAATGTCTATGTGTTAATCTAGTAACATGTTATGTGTCAAAGTCAATATTTTATATTCAATTTGGTTTCTATATTTGTGATTTTTGTTTAATTTAGTTCAAAATTTTGTTAACATAAACAATTTTGTCCCTCTCCAAATTGAAACCAAATTTAATTTTTATATTAAAATTTATATTTAAAAAAAATATATATATAATATATTATAATTCACACCATTATAATTTTTATATAAAAATTAAATTTGATCTCATATTCGACAGGGACAAAATTGGTCAATTTTAACAAAAAATGAGACTAAATTGAACAAAAATAACAAATATATGGAACAAATTGAATATAAAACATTGACTTTGACATGTGACATGCTGTTGGATTGACACGTTGACATTTAAAAAAAATAAAAAAATAAAAAAAATCACAAAGTGACACATGATAGTCATTGTTCATATCGGTTAATATTTAAACAGTGTTAGCAAAAAATGATCTAATTGAACAAAATTGATGAAAATTATGACATATTTGAGTACAAAAACAAAATTAGGACGGATTTGACAAAATTTGACAAAAATTTGGACAAAAATGTATTTTTACTTTTTTAACTAAAATAAAATAAAAACAATTAATTTCATACTCATAAATAAAATATAAATTTTTATTTTATCTATTTTCTTTAGATTTTTTTTTTGTAATGCATGCTTTAAAATAAAATAAAAAATATTTTTAGATAAGTTAACATGTTAAGTTAACTTGTCAGTGATTAATTGTCTATCTTTTTTTCATTTACTTTGAAGCGAATGGAAGGATGAGTGACAACTTTATTTGTTTCTAGTGATTTGAAGAGATAAGTAAAGTTGGATTTGTGAATGCTAGGATTGAGTTATCTTAGGAGATTTGGGGGTATGTATGTATCTTTTTACAATACTACCCTTCATTCCTCACGACTATGTTCTTTTGTGTGGACGAATAATTGTGAGTGATGATCAATATTGATTGATTGTGTTCCTTTATGCATATTTGGAAGAAAGTGAACGCGCGAAATCGTGGGAGAATGCCATTTTTTCCATCTCGCTTCCATGAAGAGATTTGCAAGTGAATGATGATATTTTACCAAACTATCCTCGTAATAAACCATGAGTTTCGTGTTGCAACCAAGGAGAAAATATGGAAGGTTGGGTGCGTGGTGCAAAGAAAATGGGTGAAAAGAGAGGTTTAGAACGACATTGGTGTATGGACGAAAAAACATCATTAGATATACATATCTTAAAATTGGATATTCTTTTTTCAAAAGATTAATGGAACCGGTTCTATTTAGCTTGGAACGTATTTCACTTTTGAAAGTTGTGTGTTGTAGATCCTATTTAAATTTTTACACTAAATATATTATAATTTTTATTTATTTAAAGTAATAATTATTTTTAATAATTTTATTCATCATAAAAAATATTTTCAAAATTAATTATAACTCCTCTTAAATATCATGTTATATTACTTTTAATATCAAAGACAATTTAGTAATCAACCTATTTCATCAATTAAATTTTATTTTTAATTGTCACATAAATTAAATATCTCACAAACTTTTAAAATTTTATTCTTAATTAGGGTGTGTTTTGGAGTTGTACGTGAGGTGGTTGTTGTTGCGGGTTCTTGGTGGTGTAACACCAAAAAAATGTTTTATTTTTCTAACATATCCTAATATAGTTCTCATACCAAATGTCTCAAATAATCTTAATTTAATTTGGTATTCTTTTGTTTTAAAGAAAAACTTCTAAGTAACTCGAGAAAAGGATTGGAACTAGGAAAAAAATAATGATCTGCACAAAAGAAATAGGAAAGGGCAATCAGTACCGTGAAATATTTGTTATAATCATATATGAGTGTTTAAAATCCAAACGATTATAAATTAGTTAATTTGATAAAAAAAATAAAGAATCAATCAAATCCAGTATTTGATATAAAATTTTAAAAATAAAATTGAAACATTTATTGTATTTAAATATAATTTTACATGTTTAAATTCTTATTGTACACTAGTTATAATATATTTATATTTATTAAATTTTTATAAAAATTTGCATTATAATTCTTAACTTATTTATCAAATGGGGAAAAGTTAACATTAGAAATATACCTATAATCATTAAACATGTTGTTTAATTTGATTAGAATTTTATTACAAACTTTTTGAATAACAAGTGGAAGCATGCTCACAAACACATAATAACAGATGTATCATGAAATATATACATTGGATATGAAATTGAATTAAGAGAAAACAAGCAAAATCAATTTATTTAGGGAGAAAGGGTGATGTCACATCATGATAATTGGGGTTAATAAAATGAAATGCAAGTGATTGGATAGTGTAGTGACAGTGAGAAAAGAGAAGAGAAGGGTTAAGCTTGGAAGAGGAGGGCATGGCGGAGATTCTAAACCTAGGAGCCCCCGCAAGCTTAGGTACGAGGAAACACTCGTGCCGTTCGCATTCCCACTTCATTAAGCATGATTCCATCAGCCAAAGCTGGTCTTCTTTGCAGCACAGCCTCAAATGCAGAGGCAGATTCCTGTGCCTTTTCTCCGACAACAGAAAAGAGGTTTTTCTCTCAATTTCTGTTTCTCGCCGATTTCTTATTCCTTTTCTGCATCTCTGCATTTCAATTTCAACCCTTTTACTCTTTGCTTTGCCTTATCCATGTGTTTGGGAATGGGTTTCGACAACACTTGCTGAATTCTCTTTCTGATAATGTATCATATGCTGGGCAGTGCACAATTCAAAGTATTTATTTTCTGTCACGGTTTTCTTAATAGGTCTTTTTCCGTTCAGTCATTTCATTTTCTGTCCTTTTTTGAATGTTCATTTGGCTATCGTAATATACTTATTTCTACTGTCACACTTTTCTGTCCCGTTATTTCTTTAACGTCCTACGTTCACAACTATAGAGTATAGTTGATTGTATAGTAATATGTTAAAACTTCCTTTTGAACTTGTTAGATACTTTCCAGTCACAAGTGATGGTTACTACCTTTGTCCATTTTAACTACCTAGCTTGTATCCTATGTATGACATCATATTCATCCTCCTTACTTAGATATAGAAACCTTTGACATAACATCTTCTCCAGTTTTACCTCTTAGTCATTTTCTTTTTGTTTCTTACTAAAATTGCGATGTATATATATTATGTTTGCAAAAGAACCTTTGAGTTCTATGTTTGTCTCCAAGGCTCGGATTTAGAGTTAATCTTTATCATTAATATCTCTATATCATCCACACAAAATATACATTTGGGGATAATCCTCGACTTGCACTCCTTTTCTCAATTCACGAAATTTGTTGCCTATTTTTTTTTTTCCATGAATTTGATGCCCCCTCTATTTTAATTGTTCAATTTTGGTTTATTCGATAACTTGATCTAATATTTAACAATAATGTTGGCATGACACTCTAATACACTGCCTCATCAACACATCCACGAGTGACACTCTACTGCAATGCTAAGCTAGCATTTATGCTAAATATGGATACAATTTACAGAATATGATAGAGGGGGATCAAATTTGCCAAAATTAAACATGAAGTGATGAAATTCACAAAATTGAAAAAGTAGGAGAACTAAAAGTGCAATTGAGTGAATAGTCTTTTGTATGTCCCTGGTAAGTACATTCCATACTCTATTAAACATGTAAGAACTTAAGAGTGAACTCCGAAGTAAACCCATCCCTGTAGGAAAATTCATCTATTATGTTTTTATGGGAGGAAATAAAGCAAGGATAGCGATACATTTCTTCTGTTTTTGTTGAAAAGAAAATGAGAGAAAAACTGACTTCTTCAAACAAAAGTTAAAAAAAAATATTCCTTCCATATTTCCTTCAATTTAATTTTCAGTTTTTCTTTCCTTCATCATTTTTCCTCCACCATGCCAAATATAGTTTAGTCTTAGTTCCAATAATTCTCACTCTAATTGTTACCCTATTATTTTATCTTGTATGACTTAGATACAAGTCACTTGAATTCTTTTCTTCTCCGAAGCCACTTCTGTGTTTTTATTTGCAATTCTCAGTAACCCACGATAAAAGGCCACCATGTAAGTCATTACTTCTACCGGTCTAATGTGAAACCAGAGAAGTGATCTCCAACCATCTAAACCCAGTCTTTGTTCTCTTATCTTTATCTGTAAACAAGCTACAGATAAGAAACAGGATGTAATGGTGCCCAACATCCACTCGCCAGCACAAGCAACTTTAATACTGATTGGCAATCCAGGTAACACAAGAGTCAGTCTCAGCTGGCCTTGTTGATGTCTCGGAATACAACATCATCTTTTCAAACAATGACACTGTTTTTGTGCGACCACTTTCAGTGATTGCAAAGCATTGAAAATTAGCATTCGACAAAACCAATTCTCTTCTATTGCTCATCTCCCATTTGTAGAGCCTATTACTATTATCCAATCCCAACAAAATTGATTTTGAAGAATCGAACTATGATCTCTTTTGTGTCGTTGGTGCTATTCCTTATTCTATTCAGCAAGCTCCATCTGTTCTGTAATTTGGTAAAGCTTCAAAATGTGGTGTCTCTCGTTTTCTATGGGTGGTCTGCTGAACATACCCATTATTAGTAAATTGCTGAACTCAGGTGTTGGTCAAAGTTGTATGTGAGTAGTTGACACAAGGCATGATATAACAACCAAAGAGTCATCCCTTTCTTTTTCCTAGATAAGCCTTTCAACATCTTGTCTTTCCTATTTTGTCTTATATCCCTCCACATACCTTCTAAAGTGCAGAATAAAATCTTGGTGCGTTGGAAAGAAATTTAATTTTCCAAATAATTAAAGAAAGAAATTCAAGAGATACAGTCCAGGAGGTGGTGCATGTATCTTGACTTTTGGATAAACCTGCTGGGGGTATCTCCATTGCATGGATCATACTCAAGAGTTGTAAGTTTAAAACCTGGGTCTTATAAGGCCCTCCAACTGGAGTGCACTAACCTGGAATTAACTTAAATAAGACCTTAGGCCATAAGAATAAAAAAATATTTTCTGTCTTAAAAGCAACTCCTTTCCCAAGAAGTTAAGAGAAAGATATTATTAAACTGAGGTCTTATAAGAGTATTGAATTGGAGCAAAAGTTAGGATGAGATCTTAAAATTAATGTGGCACAGTAGACCCATAAAAGGTAAATTAAGACCTCATATGTCGTGACCCTTGCAATGGAGATGACCTAATATAATGAAAGGTATGTTGAAATGTGGGATATTTAGTAAGGACCACCAAGTAGTATTCACGAATGGAACCTTGGATCTTTTCGTATATAAAAGGGTCTTGTGAAGAAGATGAATCATCTTTACTAAAGCAAGAGGAGAGCAACAGTGTATGAGATTCTCTGGTAGTGAGAGTGTGCGATCATTTTCTTTTAACTTTTATTAGGGGTACTCGAGTTAGTAGAGTGATACACAATTCAGGGTGAATTACAAATTTTGTGATTATATTTAATAGAAAAATAGTTTTAAGATGGTTTCATGGATATAGATAGACAGAGGTGTCAAACCACGTCAATTATTCTGGGTGATTTCATTGGTGTATGTTATATTTCCCAGCATCAATTTGAGTATTGAATAATAATTGAGCATTGAACCCAACCACGATGTGTTTTTGTGGTCTGAGTGTGCCAAGGTTTTGAAAGCTTAAATCCATCTTCAGGTCCTTTCCTTCAAGCATTTTGATATCTGCATTGTGAAGCCAAAGATTTGATAATTATCAGAGTTTGGCTGGGGTTGCAAATGATCATCAGATGTTGGGGTCAAAGATCATAAATCTCAGAACAAGAGAGGACTTCCTTAGAAGTAACTCGGAGAATTGAAAGAATAAAAGATGCTGATATAAGAATGATTTGCATGTAAGAATGCTTATAAAATACAATGGAAGCTAAACTATAACAGAATGATGCATGCAGTCACAACTAATTGACTTGATCTTATGCGAGTTAGTTTCTATTACTTGTCATATCACTATTAGATGTCAAGCTGGTCCCATAATTTTGGACAACATTTGGAAGATGCATCAGTTAACAAAAATCGGTTTGTTTGTTATTTAGTGTAATTATCCTGCTGGCCTCGTCATGTTGTGCGGGTACAATTTTCATGAAAAGTATAAAAATTGAATCATACTCTTGTTTATGGAAGAAAATTAGATTCTCACTATCAGTTTATATTGATATAATAATAAAATTTTGACCTAATGATGATTGACTATCCATGGAAATAGTTTATCACTAAAATGAGTAAAATCGATTTTGAATCTTGTGATGATGAACTATGTTTAGTCCTTTATGCCTCACAAAACTGGTATGAGGGGAAATACAAAACTGAAAGGGAATTTGGATTGCAGGAACAGGCTAGAAAAGCATTAGAAGGTGCATTAAGTGGTAAGAAAAATGAATTTGACAAGTGGGATAAGGAAATTAAAAGAAGAGAAGAGCTGGGAGGTGGGGGTAGTTCCGGTGGAGGTGGTTGGTTTGGGTGGGGTGGACGGTTTGGCTGGTCTAATGATGATAATTTTTGGCAAGAAGCGAAACAAGCTGGTCTTACTATACTTGCTCTCGTTTTAGTGGTAAGAGGTTTCCTCATTCCTGTCTAAACTCACTTTCTGATATCCAGAATTCATAATTTATAGTAAGTACCAACGTAGCCTACAATAAAAGTTCTATTTTTCCTTTCTCTGCTTTTCAGTATCTCCTAGTTGCAAAAGGCGATTTGTTCCTTGCTATCATTCTCAATCCATTGCTATATACACTTCGGGGAGTGAGAAATGGATTTAGTTTTGTAACATCTAAAGTCTTGAAAAATACTTCTACCAGCAATCAGGCTGATTTTGATGGACTTTCAAAGAAGAAATCTTATCAGCAAACTTCTGCCAAGGAGAATGTTGTAAGAAAATGGGGCAGTGACTAATGAGTCATTCATGCCTTAAAGGTTTGGCATTACCCCCTTGATGCATTATGTTATTTATCACCCTCTTAATACGTTCAGCATCACGTTTGCTCCATGCAAATATTAGTGCAGCGATTTTTGTTGTAACTCAGTTTGTTTATTTCCTTCGCACCTAAACAGCGGTTAAATTTTGTTTAACTCTTTCATTATCCTGAGAAGTTAGTTAGAATTGAAAGTGTGGTTACTTTTAAATTTTATTAGCAGCTGCTGATTGATTACTTTCGTATTGTATCAAATTTTATAAAAGAATGTCATGAAAGTTTAAGATCAAATAAGAAAACAGATTTTCCGTTGGCTCCAATACTAGTTTACTGTACAAACACCTGAAAAATGGTCCCCAAAAGATGCCTGGTGAATCTTCAGTTTTCTGTAAACCTGTGTTTTTCTGATTTGTAATGTTTTTCTTGATTATTTGGAATACAGTCCTTACATTGTATGACCTGTCATTGAATCATTTGCTGATTTCATTTTCATATGAGCTGTATCTCATAATACAAGCATTTAAGTCCACCTTCTTTCTGTGGTTAATTTCTGTCCCTGTCACCCACTAGGGGCTTCATGAGAACAGGGATATACTAAATTAGGCATGGAGGACAGGTCCAGGATGACCTGTCACCCTGGACATCCCAGATCTTGATAACCGGACTGTAGGTAATGCATTAATTTTTCCGAAATTAAGGTTAATAGAAGGTAAAATCACATGAATAGTTTTATACTTTTGTATTATCTTTTAAGACTACTGATGCAAGATTTGGTTGTCTGCATCAAAGTATCTATGCTTTCTTTGATAATTTTATCTCGTGTATAATACTCTTTATATAAGCAAATAAACTAATTTAATACTTGTTAAAAATGGCTATTAGGTCCATGTGATATTCTTGATCATGTGTTAAATATCATTCCTATATTAAATAGACAGTTATTTTGAAATAACAATATTGAATAAAGCTTTGTGAACTGAATTGAATCCAGAGGGAGAACTGCATACGTATATAATGTATTTAGGCATGGAAATAAATGTACGGGCTGATAATGAAGTTTCGAAACCATCTCTGAATATTAAATCAACCGATGAAATTGCAGTTGATTTTATGACAGTTTTCAAGTGATGAATTTTTAGTCAACAATTTTTGTGGAGCCAAATGTAGCTAACTTGAACCTGATTTTTTAGCTCAACTACAGAAAGAAAATTTCAGAACCAGATTGTAGCCACCTAACTCTAATCATCAGCACGATATAATACCCATTCTGGTGAGATCGTGTGCTTTCTAAGAAATCAGAATAATTGTGTAAGTTACAGTGTATTTCAATAAGCGTCCCAAAAGTAATACATGCAAACAAGACTATGTTATTTCTGTGTTTAATGTTTTTGGTGAAAAAGTGACCACGACCACGCAAGATTGTGAAATGAACGTGTTTTTCACAATCATTTTTTGGATCAACGTGATGAGCTTGAATACTTGATGTTTCCAAACTTCAATAAATAAAAATATTTTAAAAAGTAATTATGGAAAATTTTTATTCTTGGAATAGTTGTCATACATTGTTTAATCCATGTTTTCAGCGAAATGCAATACTGCACGCAATCATCTGCAATAATGGGAATATCTTGCCCATATACTTTATCTGCAATAATGTCATGTTTTAATTTGTTTTTTTTTTAATTAAATGGATTGTATAAGAAAATTTATTACATGAAAATATGACCTGTAAAAATCTTCCAAAAATGTTACTTCAAATATGTGTAATAAGATTTCTCTCAGCGATCACTTTTGTTAACGAAAGCAAACGATTCAATTTTTCAAAGCATATATATGCAACTTTTTTTCTACCATTAATAAACAAATACACGTTAAAAGAACAATCATCCCCTGTAAAGTGTTGACTTTAAATTTTAACAGTGGCGATAAAAGCATTTTGAGATATTGGACTATCAAACAAGCTTGCCTTGACAAACTTACATGTTAATTGTATAAATTTAAACTTCAAAGGAATTTATTCGAAATTGTTAACATCGAATATTTAAATACTGGAGTTAAGAAAGAAATCCAAGTTATTTCTAAATATATGCACATAAAGCTAATGAAAAAAAACTATAATATATACTTTTTTCATCCGACATTTTAATCAGCAACGAGATACGGTAGAGCGAATGCATTTTTTTAATTATCTTTTTAGTTCAGCGAAATATATAATTTTGTGGGCAAAATACAAAGACTTTATTTTTCTTAAGTTCCAAAAGCCAACCATATTTAAGCACGAGACAAGGATTATTTGGTTCTTTTCTCTGAACTTGTTTTTTCTTCTTCAACATATAACAACATTGCGTATTAAAAGTGAGAGTTTACAAACTTGAGGCACAACACAGTTTTGATGTATTTATTTTGCAAGAAATCAGTTATTTAATTCTCATTATTTTTCATAGTCGTTAATCATTCTTTTAATTTTGAATCACCAATTTTATTTTTCTTATACGATACGAGATAAAAATATGGCAATGAGTGTAATGATGACCAAGGAAGGAAAATATATGGAAAAAGAAAGCCAATAATTTAGTTTTAATTAAGGATTTTTTTTTATTAAAAGCTTTTATTATTAATCTAACTATTGTAATTAGGGATGGCAACGGGGCGGGTACGGGTATCATGATCCCATCCCCATAATAAAAATTCATCCCCAAACCCAACGGGTATACAACTTTTGACCCATCCTCATCCCCACCGGGTAACGGGTATTTTCTTATACCCATACCCATACCCATTTTTTTATTGTTCCATATATCAATTAAATATTTTTTATAAAAAAAATTTAAAAATCACACCAACGGAATCATGATACT
>Ga0214545_1006983_pt1 | contig 19256 bp, 9 predicted proteins | sample CNSS4metaG_FD_160064 | JGI IMG/M metagenome (GOLD analysis project Ga0214545, IMG submission 160064) | Root nodule microbial communities from cowpea collected in UCLA plant growth center, Los Angeles, California, USA - CNSS4 | ecosystem: Host-associated > Plants > Roots > Nodule | place: USA...
AAAAAAAAAAAAAATAGAGAGAATAAAAAAAATATAAAAAAAAAAAAAAAAAAAAAAATAAATATTATATATATATATATATATATATATATATATATATATATATATATATATATATTAAATGTTATTGGTTTAAAATTTATTTACAAATTTATGCTATTGATAGCAAAACCAACATGTCATTAGTATAAATAGAATTAGACTTTAAAAAAAAAAAGAATTTGATTAAAGAAGAATATAAAAGATCTTCTAGCTGGAAGTGGATTTTAAGAAGAAAGAAAAAAGAGAATTTTCTTTATTTTGTAATTTAATCATTTTAGAATAAATTCATAAAGTAAGATAAACTTAGTTTAATTAGAATACATAATAACTATGAAATAATTTTTTAAAAATCTTAGGTTAAAATACTTTTTTGGTCTTATTTTTTGACCAAAATTTTAAATAGGTCTCCATATTTTTATTAATCTCAATTGGGTCCATATTGTTTAAAATGTGTAATAATTAGGTCATTTCATTAGTGTTAAATATGTGTTATGTGTCAGCTTTTCATTTTTTTATTTTTTTAAAAAAAAATTACTTTTGTCACGTGTCACGTGTCAAATCAGTATTGAAATTATTTTGTGGATGGTATAAAAACCTTCACAAATTAACTTGATTTAAAATGATTTGATGGGTTCTTTAAAATGATAATAATAGTCAGATTTCCCAAAGGTTTTGCGGAGGTTTTTTCATCTTTACATTTTTTTTCTTTCCTTCAGTTTGTTTTCACATGTTCCCTTCTATTCTTTTCTAAACCTTCACCATCTTCTTCTACATTAATTTATAAATAAAAATGTGTTAATATTATACATGTACACCATACTTAATTGACACATGGCATGATACTAACGTGATACGTGACACAAATAATTTATAAATAAAAAATTAAAAGTTAAAAATTTTAAAAATTAAAAAATTAAAAAATAATTAAAAAAAGGAGGAGTTGACACATGATATATACTTAACATACTTAACGATGTTAGTGTTATATTAACGAAAATGACCTAATTGTTATACAACTTCAACAATATGGATCCAATTGAGACTAATAAAAATCTAGGGACGTATTTAACCTAAATCTTATATAATCATAGATAGTTATTGGTTAGTTCAAAATAATGTGAATTTCAATATTTAGACAAGTATAAGATGTTAATAATATTTGAATTTAGATATTGGGTTTGGAGTTCATGTGGAACAATAAACCTGATAATAGTACCACTCCTCCGTGAATCCTAAGTTATAAAATGAAAAATAATTGTATTTGTGTCTAGAAATATCCAATACACTTTCAATAAAAGACATATACACATTGAGTTGAGTTTTGGACTAAATTTATTTTTAGATTTAGTAGAAATAGTTATGTACTTAAAAATAATTAAATTACATATAAATACTAACGAATATATGGGGTGAAAATATAGCCTATATATAGTTCCTTATAAAAACCACTTCTAAACTTCTTATCATTATCCATATTTAGTTTATTATATAGCACTCTCAATTTTAATGAATTATTAAAAAAAAAATCTCCCCTCCCATTTCCTCGAAAATCTCACTTGAAACAAATCCTTAAGGATGCTTTCTTTTAGTTATTCAATTATAATACATGTAGACAAAGAAATAATAACAATATATATATATATATATATATATATATATAATTTATTTTTCAATTAAAATATATTATCATTGATTGAGATATTATTCTGAAAATCTTGTGAAACTGATTGAACATTCATGAAGTCAAACCAATTATATATTGCGAGATTCATTGAATTATGAAAAGAAAAATGGAAGCTCAAGCTTCTTATTCACTGTGGGGAGGATAAAGGTTAAAAAAAAAAACATTTTTTTGATACATTCTTAAAATGAGCTTTTGCAAAAGGTTAATATCCAAATGATGTTCATTAGGTCAAAAACACGTTTTAAGAAAATAGTTTAAACAGAAAATTCCATATTAGAACAAAACACAATTAACAATGTCTCATTCAGATACAGACTTCACTAGTTGTGATGAACCTAGTTAAATGATTGTTCCATACCATTAATTCCAGCCAATACAAACACAACAACTCCTTAATCATTTTTTGTTTTTCTTCTCCTTAATCATATGATTGCATGACGCTATACTTTAGTTTGTAGTATACATATTAATATATGTGTGTGTTAGTATGTTAGGGTACAACCACGTTAACACTTTCTCTTCTACTTCACCAAACTATGCTTCTCTACACGTGTAAAACTCTTCATTTCAAGTCTTATTCAGATCTTATCTTAATGATTTGAGACACATCTCTACAATAATGCACATATCTATCTTATACATATGATTATGATTTCAGATAAACTTAAATTTATATCATCGGCAAGGCGAAGTTCTGTATACATATCTTTTTAAGACAAAGTACTTTTTTTGAAAATATCTATCTAAAAAAACCTTCATAGGAAGAAAATTTTGTAAGTAACATAATATGTTCAAAATTCGTAGTTAATTACTGATAAAAGTTTATTTATAAAAAAGAATCTACCGATAAAATAAATTTTAAAATTTTTATTACCGATGGATATTTTTTGTTAGTAGTGGGTCGGTAAATTAGATTTTTAATGTCAAAAATTTAGCATTTTTATCATTGACTTTCACCAATAATGAATTTGTCGAAAATGGGATGTTTTAATAATTCGTTGGTAAAATTGACACCAAAGCTTTCGTCTTTCGTCTTTGGATTTTGACCAGTTCGTAATGAAATATATTAGCGAATTTTCTGAGTAATTAATCTTTTTTAAAAATTTGTTATAAATCCGTGAACAAATTCATAACAAATTTGTTATAAATTTGTTATGAATCAAAATAGTAAATACAGTGACTAAAATGAATGAAGATAACAAATACAAAAACCAGATCGAATATAAGACAATAATACGTGACACTGAACTTGACAGGTGACATTGTCATTGTCATGTGACAGTTCCACTGCCACGTGATACGACACTGACTTGACATGCGACAAAAAAATTTATTAAAAAATAAAATAAGACAAAAAAAAACACAAACTAACAATATTGTTTGTATAGTATTGACAAAAAGAACAAAATTACATCATTTTTTCAAAAATCAAAACTTAATTGAGAAAAAAAAATTGAGAGACCAATTCAAAATTCTCTTACGAAAATGGAGACCAAAACGTATTTAAATATAAAATATTATCCTTTCATTAAACATGTTCTTACATGTTTGTCAAAATAGCCTCCACACCATCTTATTTGTTGTTAGTGGTATTTTAAAAGAAGTTTAAGAAACCACAATAAATGTTTATTTTTTTTTGTAAGAAGAATGATTTTTTATATAAAGTTCATGCTAGGTATCATTATGTATTGTAATATTTGAGCTTAGGTGACACCTCAAAGTATATCTATTATTTTCCATGACATGAATATTTATAAAAAAAATAGATTTAATTACTTGGATGATATCCACTTTGGTACAGGTGTGTCAATCTGGTACTCGCTTTTAAAAAAGTATCAATTGCATCCTAACATTTGAAAAAAAATGCTTCAAATTGACTAACGACGTTAGTCAACTCCATCTTAAAGGAACCTAATTGAAGTATTTTTTAAAAAGTTGGGATGCAATTGACATTTTTTAAATGCGGGTATTAGATTGATACACTTGTACTAAAGTGGGTATCATCCGAGTAATTAAACCAAAAAAATAAGACTCAATTAGTAATTTAGTTGCTATATATATTTATTTTTTTTATTCAATTTGGTTTCTTTTTTCTTTGTTCAATTAAGTCTCATTTTGTATCAAATCGATTCAATTTAGTCATTTCTGTTAGATTTAGAGATGACAAAAATATTTGTGCTCACGAATATCCACGGATAAAATCTGCGACGGATAGTAGATAGAGAGTAGTTGATATTTTAATACCCATATATAAATGAATCGGGTGCGGATATCTTACTACTCGTATCCACATATATCCATTCCCTATAAAAATTAAAATTAAAATTTAATTTATATTTTATTAAGTTAAATTTAATAATAAAATTAAAATTAAAATTATATTTTATTACATTAATTATAATTAAAATTTAATTTATATTTAATTTAATATATATTGTATTTTACAAATTATTTTAATTTTATTTAAATTTGATTTAAAAAATTAATAAAATTTATATTCTTTTTAAATATTTGCGAGTATGTGGTTATCCACCGGTACTCACGAGTTTTAAAAAAAATTTTGGATATTTTCTTAACGAGTACCTGGGAAGTAAATGAGGAGGTATCAGATGAATTTTTTTTTTTTGTGATTCGGATAGTGGATAGACATTATATGTGCCCGACTCGATCCCTTGTCATCTCTAATTAGATTCGAATAAACAACGTTAACATCGTCTTTATAAATGTCATGTGTTAGTTAGTAATATTTTAAAATAATTTGTTTACTTTTTAAGTTTTTTTTTTTTCTGCCTGAAGGTTAGTGTTAAGCCATGTGACAGTATTAGTGCAAGTGTCAGTGTCTTGTATTCAATTATTAAATTCAGTGCCTATATTTATTTTTTAATTGGACAATGTTGTCGCTATTCAAAATGGGACCCATTATGCACTTAAGCCTAATTATAACTTTATATACATACTAAAATGTTTTTTAGAATTTATACATTAAATCACTCCACCTAAATACTAAAATTAATTTTATTTGTTAATTTAAATTAAAAAAAAAAAACTATTTTAAACTTTTTTTAAACTTTGATCAAAGTGTTCCTTATCCATCTTGTCGGATAATCAAGTTGAATATAGAGTGACAAAACCAACTCACCATTTAGAGATAAACAAAAAATAAAATATTGAAAAATGTAAATGTAAAGTTCGTATTGTAATTTTAAATTATAATAATTGAAAAATAAAATGTATTTTTTTATTAGCTAATTATTAGTATATTTTATATCTTTTAATTTGATTTCTCTACTTAAATCAATTTTATAAAATAATATTTTTTACATTTTTTTCATAAAATATAACAAGTTTTTAATTTATTTATTAATTTTTATTTGTAAGTAAACTAAGTTCAACCATATATCGAAGACAACATTGTTCTATTTTTTAAGAACATAGAACTTAATTGAGTTAAGAAGTAAATATAGGGACCGAATTAAAAACAAGATACTACCATGTGATGCTGACAATGATTGATGACGTTGACACTGCCACATGGCATGACACAGGCCCTAACACATAACAAAAAAAAAGATTAAATATGTTTTTGGTCATTCAACTTTGAATGAAAATTAGAATTGGTCCTTCTTGGAAACTTTGAACCAATTTGGTCCCTCAATCTTGTAAATGTACGAATTTGTCCTTTTAATCAAATTTTATTAAGTCTATTTGATGTTCCAAACACATTTTATTATAATATTTTAGTTTGTTTACACCGTTTGACACGTGTTCGCTTCAAATGTTGGTTGAAAAACGCATTTGAAATGTCAAATAAACTTAAAAAAAATTGGTTTAAAGGACTAAATTCACACGTTTCTAAATATAAGTAACTAAATTGGTTCAAATTTTAAATGAAGACTAATTCCAATTTTTACTGAATGACAAAAATATATTTAACCAAAAAGAAAACATCAACAAAAAATTAAAAATAAAACAAAAATCTACAAACTAACATGTGAAATCTACAAAGACTCTGTTAACATCACTTATACAAAATAAACGGAAATAACTAAATTGAATCGATTGAAACGGTATAAAAGCAACAAATATATCGGTAAAATTACTAATCAAACAAAAAATAAAAGAAGCAAATCACTATTTCAAAAACACGTTTTAATTTTTCAAATTTAAAAATATTATTTTTAACTCTTACAAATTAAATTTAAATATTATTTTCACTCATTAAATCGTAAATTTGAAAGACGAAACTTTTTCAAATTTGAAAGACTAATGAGTTCCTTTTAAACTTGAGATATAAATATTAAATTCATATTAAATTTTAAAAAAAATAAAAACATAATTAAACATATTCTAAATGTCTAGTAGTATTTTTCACCGAATGCCTCTGTAATTCTTTATTTAATCTTTCTTTATTTTATTGTAGTACACGAGCTCCAACCAGAAAGTCACACCTATCAACATTATGGTCATTCAAACAAACAATCAAACTCAAGTTTCTTCTCATTGCCGCCTCTACCTTCTTCAATCTTCCTTTTTCTTCTCCTCTTTCTTCACTTCTCTCCAAAACCTTTATTTTTACCTTTTTTTAAAACAATCAAACATTCCGAATACTTAATTATTAAGCACATATTTCCAACAGAAAATATTATCATGCACGAATAAGCCTTTTTTTTTCATCTTCCCAAATTAACTAAAACTAGTTAATTATTAAACGTACGTTAATTAAGGTGTTAAAATAGTGATAAACATGGATTAAGATTGCGTAATAGGAGAAGAAACTATTGTACTTTGTCCCTTAGTCCTCACACAATAGCTATCTTCCCAGTTCAACTTATAACCGCCCACTTTTAGAATAACATAAATGATGATGAAGCAGTTGCAATAGTTACAACTACGCATCACCAGACAAAATAATTTATATAATAAATAATACCACACTCATATGTCGTGGCAAGCAAAAAAAAAAACCTAATTTAATTAGTTTTCTTATGCTGACAACATATTAAAACAACTTTAATAGCAGACGAAAGAGAGATAAACCTTACCTAGTATAACCGAAAAAACACTCTCTATTATTCATCGAGAAAGAAACCAAACAAACATCAACAAAGAAAGAACCGAAGAACGAGAAAAGATGACGATCATGACTATATTGTTTTGTTCAGAAAACCAAACAGAAAGTGCTTATCACTGTTGCTTTCAACTTTTAAAAAATTTAAAAAAAAAAAAAAAAAGCTTCATGTATATATATATTTCCCTCCTGTATGATATACTATACAATATACATGATGAAATACACAAGAAAACTATATCTACCTCTTGAGCAATTTGTTATTAGTGGGGGTGATTTTGATGACAAGGCCAGGGAAAACATCATCAGGGTCATGAATATGAGGGTTGCTTTCAACAATAAAAGGGTCACCACACTTGTCACTAATGGTGTGTAGGGTCTCTCCTTCTCCCACCACATATATCTCATCACACGGCCGTTCAAAGAGGTTGCTCCGCCCTTTCACCGCCGCGCCCTCCTCCTCCTCCTCCGGCACACGGCTCTCCCTTATAGACCCCAGTAGAATCAGACACAAAAGCGCCAAGGCACAACACCATGACGCTGAATCTGCTAGGTTCTTTGTTGAGGAAGCCATGAACGTGTGTGTGTGTGTGTATGTAGCTATGGAATGAGAATTGAGAAGAAGATGTGTTGTTGGAAGAAAACTAAGTTGGAGTATATATAGAGAGAGAGTGATTTTCGAATGTGTGGATTTTTCGTAGTGTATAGAAACTATGGAGTATTTATTGTTGTGTGGGACAGAGAGGATGTGAAAGAAGAGGGAGAAGGAAGGGTTTTAAGTAAAGTTTGGTGTATTTTGTTGGGGGAAGTTTGGATTCAACGACCGAGGCAGAAAGAACGAAGAAGCTGTCAAAACGAAATTATTCTTGGGTATTTATGTTATTATTTTCTTTTTGTAATTTAAGCTTTCATGTATATTGTGTATAATTGCACCTAATTTTTATTGGCAAACTTATAGGCTTAATTAATGTCATTTATTAAATACTACTAAATATCAATATTTGACTGGGGGTTCCACATAATCAATTTGTCTGGCTTTTTTTAAAATATATATATAATATTGAAAGTCAAATCTGAATTAGCTTTTAATTTTGAATTGACTAAACTGTATTTATATCTTTTATATTCTTTAATATATTTATTTTGGTAATTTTACGAATTGGGTCATTTTTTTTTTCTTTTACAAACTATAATGATCCTTTTTTGTTTCAATGACACAAGTTTGACTTACTTTTAATTCAAAGGATAATGATAGAGTGACCCTTTATTTGAAACTCACTTTACAAACTACAATGATCCTTTACGAATTTGTTCTAGCTATTAGATTCACTTGTATGAAAATTATGAAACTCAACTAATATTTAAATAAAAAAACATTAATAAAATTTTATGAAGAATTTCACAAACAATTGAAAAACTGGAGGATGATTGAAGTATTTTGCTATTGATTGTGAGACTCACTTTTAAAGTAATTGTACCCTGTTTTATAACTTTTTATAACATTAATAGAGATTTATAGTTTTCATATAAATGAATCCTAAGAAAACTATTTCAAGTCTTGAATTAGTAAAAAAAAAATGTTTAATATTATATCCAAAATTTAGAACAATTATTTTTACAGCATTGACCAAAGTTAAATAAAAAAATAAAAAAATATGAAAATAAATTGCAAAACGAATTTAGTAAAAAATATATAAAGAGCCTAGAATATATTTTAACCTTTTTTATTTGTTAACAAAGTTTTTTCCTTTCACAGTGACTGTGCTTAAAAAATAATCTTTATTAAATTTATAGAAAAGGTGTAAAATATGTTTTTTGTTTCTTTAAAAATTTCAAAATTATGTTTCAATTTTTAAAAAAATATCTCTTACTTTTTCTCTAATTTATAAATAATTTATTTTTTATTCTCAAACTAATTGTAAGTAAAACTTAGTGATGATTTGTTGACCGTTAGAAGATATATTTTGATGACAAAAATAAAAGTCATAGAAACAAAAATAAGAGAAAAAGATATTAAGATGAATAAAATAAAATCTAAATCCTTTATTTATGAAAAGGACAGTGTATCGATAATATATTAAGCTTAATATTTAAAAAATAAATAAATCTGTTACCTAAACGTAGGGGAAGGGGATTATTGAACTCGAGAACAACCCTTATCACGTCATGATGACGATGATTAGGTTAATTAGTTTGATTAATAAGTTTTTTCTATATATATATAATTTCTGTTAAACGATAACGATCTTTCTTTCGGTTGAGATATGACGACACGACACTACAAAATACAACCTCTTCTCCTAATTTTCTACTGTTTAATTTATTTAGATAAATACTCTTATAATGGTTGAATATCTCCTTTTAATATAAAAAAAAAATGCCACTCTTTTGAAATTTAATACGATAATACTAACATCGTAGTCAAACGTGAATATAAAAGAAAAATAACCTTTTAGAAAAAACGCAACATAATACATTTCACGAATAAACAAAGGCATAAACGCCATCGTTTTTGACATTAAGCATTTGATTTGAGCTTCACTTTAGCATAACCCAAATGGTCATTCGTCGTTATCATAATTAATTGTCTTAGTCTTCAAATTAGTGATGTGAAGACACTTCGAAGGAACTTTGATTTTCATCGGTTGGTTTAGTTTCATAATATTATTATTGTTATGGGTACAATAATATATGTGTGGAGCATATAAGAGATACGTAATTGTTGGTTGGTTGAATTTTTGTGCGAAGATAGAAATAATTAAGGAAAAATGAGAGAATGTCTTTGCATAGATAGAAGAAAGTGGATTTTTGACTCGTGACAATTCTGAGTTTCCACTCCCTTTGTTATCCGGTAGGTGAAGGAGTTGTTCCACCAAAGAAGAATTAGATTTAGATTAAGGAATTACTAAGATAAATAAGTACTTTTTTTTCTTACTTTTCAACGAAGCTTATTAAGTACTTTGTTTCTTAGTTCAGTTTTCTTCTATTTTTCTACACTTTTCAACAAAGCTCATAAAGTTAGACTTTAAAGTTTATTTTTATGATCATATATAAAGATATTTTAATAAAATTTGTTGATTTATTATATCATTTATTATTAGATTTTTTCTGATAAAAAAAAATTATTATTAGATTTTTCAGTTCTTATATTTGAGATACTCAGTTTTTAATATAAAAGAGTGTATTATAAATTTGATCATCGGAAGTCTTATTTTAATTAGAGATAAGGTTGATTTATATATATATATATATATATATATATATAAATAAATAAATAAAAGTGGGTGTAAAGTTTATTTTATAAGCAAATTTTGTAGGATTAATTTAGATTTAAAGTTCACTTCTTAATACGGTATCAGAATTATGAGTTATAACTTATCTTGGTGAAATTTGTTGTTTGTTGGATCTATTGTTTCATCTGTTATCGAACTATTCTTTGATATCTAGTCTCACTCACGAGATGTATATGTCTTTACCTGAAGAGATTTATTGGTAGTCTCACATCAACTAGACATAAAAACAATTTATAATATATAAGTAAATGCAAACCTTACCTACCTTAAGTCAATTTTATAGGATTGAGTAAGACTTAGAAATTCACTTCTTACCATTTACATTATTTAAGAGTACCATGAAATTATAATATATAAATAAATATAAATCTTATTTAAGTGAATTAAATTTATTTTTTTCTAAAATTATTAAAACTCATCGTAACATATTTAAGTGAGGTCTCACACTCAAGATGTTTAATTTTTTATTGACATCGACATGAAAAGATATGTTAGAACTCTCACATCAATTAAAAATATAATCAAATTTATATTACAAAAGTATATTTTATAAGATAATTACATGAAATTTAATTTAAAAGTATATTTTATAAGATAATATCAGATTATGTCCCAAAGATCAGTAAACTTATAATGTCAGTTTGAAATGACTAGCGATATGAGAAAATGTAATAAAAACATTTATATCGATTAAAGATATGATAAATATATAATATATTATGATTGTTGAATTTAAATGTCGTTTTATAAAAAAAATAGTGACAGAAATTAATAAGTTAAGAGATTGAGTTAAATTTGAAGAATTTTATATAAAAAATGTTAGTCAAAAATTAGTAGAAGCTATGTTTGATGGTTAACCATATTTTTATTGAGTAAAAAAAAGTAATAAAATCTACCCATTTCATACTCGATAGTCAACGCATAATATTTAGAGGCTAATTCATGTAGTGAAACCACTCATGAGATTAGTTCTATTTTATTAGTCAAGTTTTTAATTAAAAATATAACTTCAGTTTGAAAACTCATGCAAAAATTTGATATCAAATATTCTATTACACAAATTATTAAGATAAAATTACCGGTTTAATATACATAAAAAAACTTGGCACAGAATTTAAATGCAATTGAAGGTAAACGTGTATTTTAGTTTGAGTGCCGAAATGGGATTATAATTATTGTACTTACTTACAACACTCAATACAAGAAAGGTTAAACGTGTATTTTAGTTTTTATGGATGTTTCAAATTTTAAATTTGGTTTTCATGTATAAAAGAAAACATGCATATATTCATCAAAGGGGAAAAGAGTTGGTAGGTAATTGTCAAGAAGAAAGACATTCTCTAAAGCTTTTCATTTATTTATCTTTAAACATTTATTCTATCAAACACAAATTTTAAGAACATTTGAACGGGTCAAAATTAATAATAATAATAATAATATATTATAAAATCCCATTAATCCAAACAAGGGAGCCTTCACTAGAATTCAATTTTATAAAAACAGAAATTAGAAACACAGAATCTTGATCCAAACAAAAGAATATGCCAACAAAAACAAAGACATGTAGGAAATAGGGAAGATGAACTTTAAGTAGAAGCCAGAAAATCACAAAACCTAGACCATAACTTTAGAGTTTCTTCTATTAATGCATTAAATTGAACTCCTCATTTATTCTACTTTGATTTTGTATTAAACAATACGCAACATCTGTAGCAACTCTTAATTAAAGATAGTACTACAAATACCTAACTTCAAATGGCACCATTGACAAAAAAGCTTCTAATTAAGGTTATTTCACCTTTTAGGTAATTATCGATTTAAATTAACAAAAAACAAATTTTACTAAAGTGAGTTTTAATTGTGACTTTATGTAAACCATTGTTAAGAACGATCGGCGGTCGTTCCCGAGGTATTGTCCACTTTGGACTTTGACTTCTTCGTCTGGTAGCTATCAGCGCGTTTTCGAGGTATTATCAACTTTGGAGCAATGTAGAGTTCCATCACGGTTTTGTTCTTAAAAGGTTCCTCAGAAGGTAGAGGGAGGTAGGAATATTTAAATTACGCTTGACCTCGACTACTAAACAATATAAGACTTATTGGGTGTACCAGAACAACTTATATATTTTAGGGTTAAATATGTTTTTGGTCCCTCAAGTTTCAGTGAAATTTGGAATTAGTCTCTCATCAAAAATTTTGACTAATTTAGTCATTCATCTTTAGAAATATGTGGATTTAATCTTTTTAATCAAATCTTGTTAAGTTTATTTGAAGTTTCAAATACGTTTTATAATAATATTTGAGTTAACATTTAAACGAAAATGAGTCAAATGATGTAAACAATTCAAACATTATTATGAAATGCGCTTGAAACATTAGATAAATTTAACAAAATCTAGCTAAAAGGACTAAATTCATACATTTCTAAAGATGAATGACTAAAATGGTCAAAAATTTTGAAGAGGGACCAATTCCAAATTTTACTGAAACTTAATAGATCAAAAACATATTTAATCCTATATTTTAAACTGATTTTATCATTAATCGACATGAGACTTTGGAGTTTGAAAGTAATTAGAAGGTGGTCTAGAGATTGTAAATATGGAGACAAATGTTGAAGCAAATTCAAAGCACAATAAATAAACTGAAAGCAAGTAAAGCCCAAACTTGGGTGGAGGAAACAGTGAGATGATGAGAAAGTCAATGATTGATAGAGTATTGGAAATGGAAATGGGTTAGGGAAGTGAGTGGAAGTGTGGGGCAAGTTTGACAAAGTCACGAGAAGAACAAGTAATGAATAGAAATTTGGCACACAATTTAAATGCAATTGAAGGCTAGACACATAGCGATGGCCGGTGAAAAAGGGGTCGTTTTCTATTCACATTCAATGAAAAAACTTCACTGTTTCGAAGGTTGTTTTTTGGGGTCTACCTTCAATGTTTTTGCAACTTTAGCAGTGCTTGTTTTGAAGTATATTGGTTGGATTAATAAAAGGTGGCTGAATGTGGCATTCCAAGAAATGGTCTAGGTGGGTTGGACCATTAACGTAGGAAGCAAGGTCATGCCATTAATTAAGATTGGAGTGTTATTGTGGTAATCCATTTTAGAAGAAAGAAATTAACCACAATTTTTCTTTTAAAATGCATTTTTGGAATCTGTAGTTTCAAAAATGAATAACCTTGTTCTCTATTAAATTTTTAGTGTTGCAAGTAGTTTCTTAAGCTTTCCAAAATTAAATAGTTTTATTCCATTCGTTATTATTCCAGTTGTTTGCTCTTAGAAAAAGCTAAATAGTCATAAATGATAACAATGTCAATTATTTGTTCATATAAAATGTTAACTCAGGGTTTAATAACGAATTTTAATACATGTTATTATGATAAATAAGTAAATATATATTTATTATATATATATATATATATATATATATATATATATATATATATATATATATTAATTTTTGTAAAATCTCTCACTCTTCCATATCTTGATAAAGAAAAAAAATAAATCTTCTCTCTAAACTTCCTTTCTACTTTATTTCTAATTTTATTCTTCTAAACTTCGTCTCTTTCAAAATATGATCATCTAAATGCACTAGTCGAAAAACTAAGAATCATTTTTAATTAATGTGTTAAATATGTCAAGATTAAGTGAAATTTGTAATTAGTCCATCTTCGAAATTTTAGACCAATTTAGTCCTTCATCTTTAAAAATACGTGAATTTAGTCATTTTAACCAAATTTTGTTTAAGTTTATGTGACGTTTCAAACGCGATTTACGATAATATTTGAGCTAATATTAAAAAGAAAATGTGTCAAAGTGTAAACATTTCAAATACTAACATAAAATGTGTTTGAAATGTAGATAAACTTTACAAAATTTAGTTAAAAGGACTAAATCCACGCATTTCTAAATATGAAGAACTAAATTGGTCTAAAGTTTCAAAGAGAAATTAATTCCAAATTTCACTGAAACTTGAGAGACCAACAAGATATTTAACCCTTAATTAATCAACTTTTCAATATGGTAAATTCCTATTTACCTTAATTTTTTTATTGTGTTCATTTTTATTTTTATTTCTTTAAATTTTGGTATCAATGTTGATGGAGTTAGTGAGAAAAGTCATTCTCTCAACTTAGTTAAGATTATACTAAAATTTCGTTGCATTAGAATGTTTTGTTCTAGATCTTTAAAGTTTTCTTGTTTAAGTTGGAAGTTACTTTAGAACAAAGAATTACAAATAAAAGAAATTATTTATGTTTTTTTTTATAGAATGATAAATTATTTGAATTTGGATGTGGCTTGGTCACAATATCTTGATTTTTATGTAGAGATTATATTTGAAAATAATGTGAATGCTTTAAATTGACTAAGAATTTTATTGGAGTTTTTGGTTAATAAAGGATTGTTTTAGAAAGTTTTCAATTTTATACTCTTCTTAAGATTAGAGATGTTAACGGGGCAGCCTGTACCCTACCTGTTGGATAAATATTCGCCTCGTACCTATATCTGTTCGAATATCCGTTGTGTGGGTACTCACATATTTTTTTAATATACACGAATATCCACAGGTACCCGCGAATATTTACAAAAAGAAAATTTTAATATTTAACAACAAATTTTAATCATAAATTTAAATAAAAATATAATGCATAATATTTATAAATTTCAAACAAAGTGCAAATAACCCATTTAAAGAGTATTGAATGACAATTTACAAATAAATGAAGATTTTTTTTTAAAACCAATTGATAAAAAATAACTCATTCAAAACCAATATGTTAATGTTTTAATAATATTTTTAATTTAAATTAGAGTATAACGGGTGCAGATATTCACGGGTACAGATACCATGATACCCGTACTCGTGCCGTTAACATGCGGGTATAAAAAATACTCGTATCCATTACCCATGGGTATCCATTTTCAATATCTATTTCCTACTCGTTATGAGCCGCGAATACACGTGAGTACAGATTTTTTTAATATTCCTAATTAAGATGTTAGTATAATGGATATTTTATGCACAGGTAAAGGGTAGAGTTTCTTAAATATAGATAAGACGAGTAGAGTTAGTTTTTCATATATTAGTTTAAAAGTTCGATGTAAATGGAAATATAGGTTGAGTTTGAATGATCAATGTTGAATTTAAACTAGTTAAGGATAATGTTGGAGTAAATTATGGTTGTATTGATAATTTTGAGTTGTATTTGTTAAATTAGTTTTGAATAAGAGTTTTAAAAATGCATTTGGTTATGCTATATGAAGTTGGTCTTTTGTAGGGATGATAAATAAACTCATTCCCATGAGTATTGTCCGAATTCGTTCTCATTTTGATGGAAATCTACGCATTGATTGGGTATGGGTATGGGTATGGATATGGAGAATCTCCGGCTTTTTCAATTGGGTATGAGGATGGGTATGGAGAAGTACATATCCGCCTCGTCTCCGTCTTCATACCCGCCATAATATTCGTCCCCACCATATCTCCATCCTCGTTTAATAGCATAAACCTTTCATTAATAGGTAATATAAAAAATTTATCTTCTTTGCTCTATTATTATTATTATTTGTTTCTTTGAAGAGCTCTTTTGTTTTGCTAAATCAATTTTTGTTTTTTTAACTTACGTTGATATTTGAAAAGTTTTCTTAGATTTCTAAGGTATTTTTCTTCTTATTATACCTTTAATTATACATTTGTTTTCCTTTGTGCGATTTCATTTAATAGTCTCTCAAATTGTTTCTATGATACAGATTTGATAATTTTCTAATATTTTTATTTGTTGTTTATTTTTATCATGTACAATTAGGAATAACAACGAGGCGGGGCGGGGACGGGTTTTGTTATCCCATACCCATCCCCTTAAAAAAATTCATCTATATACCCAAATCCAATGGGGATCAAAATTTTGTTTCATCCCAATCCCGACGGATAACGAGTATATACTCGTACCCATATTTGTACATGCTTTCTTATGTTCAATATTAATTAATTAATTTATATAAAATAATAAAAATTCTAGTAAAGAAAAGATAATATTATCAAATATTGAATATTAGGAAGAGACTTGTTTCTTCGATATCAAATATTTAAAAAAAAATTAAGTTTCCTTTATGGTTTCCTTAAAATTTTTAGGTTTTTTCCCTATTGTCACGACTAGAACAAAATTTTGATATCTAGCACAAAATTGTTCATTATTTACAAAGTGAGTAGTAGGATAAGGATTACCTAAAACATGTCGTTGAGCATGTGAATTTTTAGACGCCTTTACTTTTCTAATCATGAGTAACAAAATCTTTATACATTATCGATGAAATTTTGTTTATCATCCCTTCCCATTTCTATTTCCATATTTGCTTTTTTTTTTCCACCATAGTACATCATTCCCATCAACTCTGTATGGTGATAATACCTCACCATCCACACTACTCCTATTTTCTCTATCATTTCGATTAGAGTCTCCACACAACTCTCTTGAAGTTATGATTATTCTTCTCATCAGAAGGCCATGAATGCACCTCTTTATAAGTGATGCATCATAAAACTCACATCTAATATCATTAGGAACATACTCATTGTTAGAAGATAATCCTAAAATAAAAAATATTATCTTAACAAAATATATTTTGGTTAAAATTGTAAAAACATATAGATCTTAAAAAATAAAAGTTTGTAAAGGTATTCTATTCAGGAATGATATTTTAGAAAAATAAATATATTAAAAAATAATAATTTTTATATTGATAAATATTTATTCAGAAAATAGTTTAATTTAAAATAATATTTTAACAAATAGTTAAGTGAAAAATTAAAAATATGAAAATTTAATGTTAGAAAGCTAAATATTTAGAGAAGTGATTATCTAGTATTAAATTAAACAAAAAAATATAATATTAATAGTTATTTATTTATAAATAAATAGTATTTTAAGTCCATCACTATAAGAAAATATTTTATTAACAACCCATTTTAGTGACAAGAAATTGTTAGTCATTATCGTCATCAATTTAGATACTGATTTACAAAACTAAAAACTTATTAATTACTAAAATAGTCAGCGTTATAAATAAAAATCGGTTGTTAACGAGTTATTTTTCTTGTATTTAATTGTTTATTTTTAATTTATATAACTTTGCGATAATTTTTAATCATAAGCATAATTATTAAAATAATTATGATGACAGCAATTGAGAATAAAAAATAATGAATATTGCTTCTTTATAAAAAAAAATGTACTTTCGTAATTTATTATTTTCCTTTTAGTACTATTTGAAAAATAATTATTATATTTATAAATATTTTAATTATCATATTTATGATTCACAAATCAATAGTTTAAATTGTATAAAACATATTTCATTATTTTTAAGAGAATTATTTCCTTTTTGTTTTATAAAAATTTTCAAATAAAATTATTTTAAAATTTATAGGTGTTAATTTCTGTAATAATTTTTTTTATATACATATTTCTCTATATAGTTATTGTTTACAATATATGTGTGTCTGTAAATTTGTTTTTAAATAATTAATATTTAAAATTATAATATTTTAATATAATTTTAAAAATATATTTTTAAACTATTTTTTAAAATGGTTGGAAATTTAATATCCAAACGAGACTATATAATTAGTTTGATGACATATTAATTATATATGAAATATTACATCAATAGTTATAACTGATAAGATTTTTTACAATACTTATTTTAGTTTTTTTTTATATTGATTATAAAATTTTTAGGGATCCAAACAATATAGAAAGTCCATTTTTAGGTTAATTTGTAATGTGATTAGTTGAGTTCATGAATTCACAAAAAATACAACATGATTTTGAGAAATCTATCACAATCTAATCAATGTAAAATGAAAAGAAGAAGAAGGAGATTAAGATTAAAATTTAAATCCCCACACACACAAATTGGGAAAATTTGAGATCTAGGGATGAAGTGGAACAACTGAACCACAATTTCAATGAGATGCACAAGCCGACATGCAAATATGCTTACAAAACAAATAAGTTACAAACTGGTCTTTCTTCCTGCACCTCGCACCTCCCTGTTTTTTCTTTTTCATGTACTCCCTTAAAAGTGTGGTACTTTCCAAATTTTTCCTCATTAAAAATATAATAAAAAATTTTCATTTTTAATTTTTAATTTTTTTAAATTAAATATTTTGGAAGATATCTTACATCCGAAAAATACTTTCAAGAATATCTAATTCAAAATATAAAAATGAAATATAAAACATTTTCTTTAAAGAGGTGCAGAAAGAAAATGATGACGTGCAGAAAGAAAGATCCTACCTACAAATGGTTGCAAAAGAGAATAGTATTAAAATCAAACTTTTTATTCTAAGAAGACTTATTTTTCTTAAAGAAAAAACACCTTCACTATATAAGACAAAGACAAAATAACATGCATTAATTTTTCAAAATATAACAATTTATTATATAAACCTTATAAACATCAATCTTCAAACCTTATAAGTTCAATATTTAAAAAACTAATATAAAACTGAAGAAAAAAAAATGTAGTCAAAATTGTTGTATTTATTGTACATTTAAATATGTTATGTTTATAGGTAAAAAAAGATAAACAATATTAATAAATCTGACTATAACAAAAAAATACAGTACATTTTCTCACTCATTAAACACTGAACCCCTAAAAATAATATTAAAATATTTACCCCAAAATAATGTTTACCATAAAAACAACGGTTCATGTAAATTACACTAACATTGTATGAAGAGGCAGAAAGAAAGAGGTAGCTTGGTTTTGTATGATTGTTTGATATGACAGCTTCAAAAATATAAGCCAATTACCATTAAATTGCTATCTGCCGAAAGTGATGGGAACGATATGCACAACCCAAGCTTTTGGATAAGAACAATCCAATATTAAACACAAAATCCACCCTTCATTTTTTTTTTCATGATAAATAACAAACTCCTTTTCTGTCTTTTGTTAATATAATATTCTCTATTAGTTAAAGTATATTGAAATTATAAGTCATAAGTGAAATTAAATAAATAATACATGAAATTCGCTACATTTTCAATTTTTAATCAATAATAAGGTTTATGTATAAAATATAGATAATGGAAAGTATGTTTCTTATATAAGGTACATGCAGCATCAACATTGCTCTTATAATATATACATATATATA
>Ga0214545_1006987_pt1 | contig 19250 bp, 15 predicted proteins | sample CNSS4metaG_FD_160064 | JGI IMG/M metagenome (GOLD analysis project Ga0214545, IMG submission 160064) | Root nodule microbial communities from cowpea collected in UCLA plant growth center, Los Angeles, California, USA - CNSS4 | ecosystem: Host-associated > Plants > Roots > Nodule | place: USA...
TGTGCACATACATGCATCTTCACTCTAAAGTACTTACTCTAGATCACCTTAGCACTCATGCATAGAGACTGTCCATGCTTACAAAGTTGCATTGCCGTTCTGCGCTCAAAATCTGCATTCCATTATGTAGAAATTCATTGCTGTCACAGATTTGTTAAATGCTGCCATCTAGGTTTCATGCAAGTTTTCTGGTTTAAAGCTTATTTTGCATTAAGTTTTAGTATGGTTCATGGCCTATAATCATTCCTAACGTGTGCATTTCATCATTTTTGAATATGTTCGCGCATGCTTCATTCACCTAGGTACCTCTTCATTCCATTTAAAGTTCATTTCACCATTCCCATTAGATTTCCTCTAATATTCTGCATTTAGCATTGCATTCGTGCATCTCTTAACAGTGAGCTTGAAGAGACTGTTGACATTGGAATAGCAGTATAGGACAAGTCTCTTGACTGTCCAACTCTTCATTGTATATTTTAGTGTCAGTTACTTTATGTTTTACGTGTCAATAACTATTCCTATTTTATAGGATGTACTGAGTCAGTTTGTTTTCTTATTTTAGGCCTCCTATAATGTTGCAGTAACAACATTAAGTCTGTTATTCTGTTTTTGCGCTTGTAGGCTATAAAAGCCAATGCCTTCACACTTGATTTTTACGCATATACCGAGTTATAACAATTGGTATCAGAGCTTCGCAAGGGGCCTGATACAGTGTGAGCTAAACATCAAGTGAAAATTGTGAGTGTACAGTCATGTCTGCTGCAGAAAAATTCGTTCAACCTGCCATCCCAAGATTTGATGGGCACTATGATTTTTGGTCCATGACTATGGAGAATTTTCTACGAAGCAAGGAACTGTGGCAGCTTGTGGAAGATGGCATACCAACATTTGGTATCAGACCAACTGAGGCACAACAGAAAGTTGAAGCAGAGGCACGTCTTAAAGATCTGAAGGTTAAGAACTTTCTTTTCCAATCTATCGATCGGGAAATCCTTGAGACAATGATGGATAAAAGCACATCACATGCCATATGGAGATCTATGTAACAGAAATATCAAGGTTCAACAAGAGTGAAACGTGCTCAACTGCAAGCACTACGACGGGAGTTTGAACTCCCAACCATGAAGGATGGTGAGTAGGTTGATAGCTATATAGGGCGTACACTTAGTGCTGTCAATAAAATGAAGTCTAATGGTGAAACTATGAACTCCAGCACCGTGGTCAGTAAGATTCTCATATCTCTAACCACAAAATTCAACTACGTAGTGTGTGCTATTGAAGAGTCTAATGACTTGAGTACCCTGAGTCTTGACGAACTCCATGGCAGTCTACTGGTGCATGAACAGCGGATGCAGCACGCTCAACCAGAAGAACAAGTATTATAGGTGACACATGATGATCGTTCCAGTGCCAGTCGTGGTCGTGGCAAAGGCAGTCGTGGACGTGGAAGAGGCTGTGGACGACAGTTTTTTAACAAAGCGCTTGTTGAGTGCTTTCAATGTCACAAGCTTGGTCATTATCAGTATGAGTGTCCTGGAGTACAAAAGCAAGTTCATTATGCAACATTTGGAGAAGCAGCTGAAGACGAAGAGGAGATTCTGTTGGTTGCATATGAAGAGGTAATCCAGTCTGGTCAGGTGGAAGACTGGTTTCTTGACTTTGGATGCAGTAACCATATGACAGGCAATAAGCTCTGGCTCACTAAAATCCATGAAGAGGGACTCAATAAGACTGTCAAGCTTGGCAATGACACTACATTGAAAGTGGCTGCAAAGGGAAGCATTCGGGTCTACATCAATAACGTGGCTTATGTCATTTCAGATGTATATTATGTGTCGGAACTCAAGACCAATCTTCTTAGTCTCGGTCAACCTCAAGCACATGGTCTCACCATTCTGATCAAACATAATACATGCAAGATATTTCATCCAGACAAAGGCTTAGTCATCTGCACTACCATGATAGGAAATCACATGTTTCACTTGACAACTTCAATGAGCTCTCGACACACTAAGTGTTTTCAAATTGAAAACACCACTGTAGAAAAGGAGACACAACTATGGCATAAAAGATTCGGGCATCTCAATTTCAAAGGACTTACCACACTTGCCAATAAGCAAATGGTGGTTGGTTTACCTTCACTAAAAATTCCTACAACTACGTGAACTACGTGTCTCGTTGGCAAGCAACACAAAAATGCTATACCAAAGCAAAGCTCTTGGCGTGCATCCACTAAACTCCAACTGGTGCATGTTGATTTGTGTGGTCCAATTTCTCCTACTTCAAACAACAATAAAAGATATATACTAAGCTTTGTTGATGATTACTCTCGTAAAGCATGGGTTTACTTTTTACATGAGAAATCAGAAACATTCAATAGCTTCAGGAGCTTCAAAGCATGTGTTGAAAACGAAACTGGATCGTTCATAGCTTGCCTGAGAACAAACAGGGATGGAGAATTCATGTCTAAGGAATTTTCATACTTCTGTAGACAACTTGGTATTTCCAGGCAATTGACAGCTGCCTACACCCCTCAACAGAACGGAGTTGCAGAGCGCAAAAACCGCACCATGATAAACTCTGTAAGAGCAGTGCTTCATGAAAAACAAATACCAAAATCCTTCTTGCCTGAGGCTGTCAAATGGTGTATTCATGTGCAAAACAGGAGTCCTACCACTGCCATAAATCATGGAACGCCAGAGGAGATGTGGAGTGGACTCAAACCACGAGTTGACTACTTTAGGTTATTTGGATGCATTGCCCATGTTCACGTTCCTGATCAAAGACGAAGCAAGTTAGATGATAAAAGTCATCAATGTGTCCTCTTAGGCGTGAGTGATGAAATGAAAGCCTATAAACTTTTTGATCCGATTACCAAAAAGATTATTATTAGCAAGGACATGATATTTGAAGAAGACAAAATATGGAATTGGGACGAAGAAAGAGTAGAATCTACGCGTACTGCTCTTAATATGAATGGCCACGATGAAGACGAAAGTAGCCAAGAAGAAGAAGAAAATGATAATGTAGAGGTCACATCTCAACATGGAGAAGAAAGTGGAAATGTAGAGCTTACACCTCCACATATGGCAGCCACATATTTGCAGCCATCAGATTCCACAAATACTCTAGTTCAAAGGAGGGCGACAAGGACTCGTCGACAACCTTCATGGTTGCGAGATTATGAGACTAATCTTTTTGTAGAAGAGGAGGAGGATCTACTGGCAATGCTGACTGATTCTGCGGATCCTCTCACATTTGAAGAAGCCAAAACTAGTTCGAAATGGCGAGAGGCTATGGATACGGAAATACAAGCAATTGAAAGAAACAACATGTGGGTACTAGTGGATCCACCTGATGGAGTTATACCCATTGGAGTGAAGTGGGTTTTCAAAACAAAGTTAAATGAAAAAGGCGAGATAGAAAAGCATAAAGCCAAACTGGTGGCAAAGGTTACGCTCAGAAACATGGAATTAACTACACAGAGATTTTTGCTCTTGTTGCTAGGCTCAATACAGTAAGAGTATTGTTAGCTGTGGCTGCTCAAAATGCATGGGAAGTCTTCCAACTTGATGTTAAAAGTGCGTTCTTGCATGGTGAAATTCAAGAAGAAATCTATGTTCACCAACCTGCTGGATATATCAAGCAAGACCGTGAGAGACAAGTTTACAAACTAAAAAAAGCCCTGTATGGACTCAAACAGGCCCCAAGAGCCTGGTACAACAAGATTGAAGTGTACTTTGTTAAAGAACAATTTGAACGTTGCTCCAGTGAACACACCTTGTTCACAAAAAAGGTTAGAAACAATATTTTAATTGTTAGCTTGTATGTAGTTGATCTAATTTTTACTGGGAGCAACAGATATTTGCGAAGATTTCAAACATTCGATGCAGCAAGAATTTGATATGACAAACTTGGGCAAAATGAAATACTTCCTTGGCATTGAGGTAATATAAAATGAAGCAGGAATTTTTATCTATCAAAGGCGTTATGCACGTGAAATTCTTGCACGATTCAGCATGTTCAATAGCAACCCGTCAAGAATCCCATTGTACCAGGAACAATACTATGTAAGGATGAAACAGGAAGTCCAGTCGATGCTACACAATTCAAACAAGCCATTGGCAGCCTTATGTACTTGACAGTTACAAGACCAGACTTAATGTTTGGAGTCAGTGTGATCAGTAGATACATGGTCAATCCCAAAGAGTCCCATGGGGTAGTAATTAAACGTATCTTCAGGTATCTCAAAGGGACCATTGAACACAGTCTCTTTTATCAAAAAGGAAGAAAGATAAAATTCACAGCCTACGGTGATAACAACTATGCAGGCGATCCAGATGATAGAAGTAGCACTTCCGGATCAGTGTTTATGATGGGAACTGCAACTGTATCATGGGCTTCAAAGAAACAACCAGTGGTAAGCCTCTGTACCACTGAGGCCGAATACATTGTTGCAGCACACTGTGCATGTCAATGTATCTGGCTCAAAAGAATTCTGCAACATATTGGAATAGAAGCACAAAGACCCACCGAGATTCTTTGTGACAACAATTCTACCATTCAACTATCCAAGAATCCTGTCTTTCATGGCAGAAGTAAACATATTGCAATGAGATTTCATTTTCTTAGAGATTTAGTTAATGATCAGATAGTTAGATTAATATTCTGCGGTACAACCTCACTTTCTTAGAGATTTAGTTAATGATTAGATAGTTAGATTAATATTCTGCAGTACAAAAGAACAGATAGCTGATGTCATGACCAAAGCCTTGAAACTTGATCGATTTGAAAAAATCAGAAACATGCTTGGAGTATTCAAGGTTGATGAAGTAAGCTAAGCTTAAGGGAGGGATTGTTAGTGTCCTTTACTTTATGTTTTACGTGTCAATAACTATTCCTATTTTATAGGATGTATTGGGTCAGTTTGTTTCCTTATTTTAGGTCTCCTATAATGCTGCAGAAACAGCATTAAGTCTGTTATTCTGTTTTTGCGTCTTTAGACTATAAAAGCCAATGCCTTCACACTTGAATAAACACTTGATTTTTACGCATACACCGAGTTATAACAGTATATGCTCTTAATCACTATAAATAAGATGAACATGTGAGGAGCATCCAAAAAGCCTTCTGAAGATATATTTATCTGTTTTTAAAGCCTTCTGAAGATATATTTATCTGTTTTTAATCTTAAGTTGGTATCAGAGCAGAAGTGGATCGATCTCGCTCTGGTCTCCATCTCGTCTTGTTCGGCGGCACTAGTCACTGTAGTCCGCATCTGTCTAGCCTTGTTTGCTACTGTCCACATCTGTTTGGAGCTATTCAACATGTTAACCACTCTTTTCTGCCGATTCGCCATCGTCTGCCACCGTCAGCTGCTGTCTGCCGTCGGTCACAGTTTTTACCGGCGACCACTGATCTGGAGCGCCTCTGAGCGACAGGCACCTGCCGGACCCAGACTCCCAAAACTACCTCATATTCTCCCCTCCCTTTATGCACTCCCTAATGCCCCTATAACAGACACCCTCCCACTCACATTTCTGAACAACTATTTGTTCAGAAACTGAACATGCAAACGATTCTATCAGAATTTTTGTGTTACACTTTTTTACATGGATAAAAATTTAATAGGCTTTCTTTGGCATAATTCAAACATAAGTTTAAGCATAATTTACCTTTCTGGTTCAAGAATTCCTTTAACTCGTTGATCTTGCTAAAAAGAACTCTGAAAAAAATAAAAAATCTCTATCAGGAATAGTCAAATGGACCCTAATCTTTTTATACTGTCTACAGTTAGTTCTTTTCTTAGGCATGATTCAAACATAAGTTAAGCATAATTTTACCTTTCTGGTTCAAGAATTCCTTTCAAGCGACGGAAAATAAATACGAAATAACGAAGATCACCTTCAGGATTTCTCGGTCACCAGGGAAGATTTACAGAAGATTCACAGCACAGCAGCAGTTCGAGAAAGCAAGAAATGGTGAAGATTCACAGCACAGCAGCAGTTCGAGAAAGCAAGAAAGCAGGCCGATTAGAAGAATGCAGATTAGAAGCTGGGATTCAAAAATTTAAATGGTGTTAATTATGAAAAAAATACGTTGCTATATAAAAATTTGAAAAAAAAAAAAATATATATATATATATATATATATATTAAATTCATTTATTTTTCCTTGTTGCAAGAGTCTGAGCCTATACATAAAATAAATAATTTACAATTGTGAATTTGAAAAATTCTTCGTAGTATCAATGTAATTCACCATTCACTATTATAATTATGAAAAAAGTAACACCGAGTTTGTTACATAATAACTCTATGTTTGGTATTTAAAAATTTGAAAAAAATATAGTAAATATATATTGTTTAAATTCATTTTCCCTAATTGCAGGAGTCCAAGCCTATATATTGTAAATACCATTCAATTATGAACTAGAAAAATTCTTCATAATTAATATTGATAGTTAACCACTTATTTATTATAATTATGAAAAATTGTATCACATTTGCCACATAATTACTATATGTTTGGTACTTAATACTTTGAAAAAAATAGTAAACATATTTTTTTAAATTCATTTTTCCCAATTGCAGGAAACCAAGCCTATCCATTTTGTAACAACTCATTTATTATAATTATGAAAAACGCACCACCTTTGCCACATAATTACTTTATGTATGGTACCTAATATTTTGGAAAAAGTAATATATATATATATATATATATATATTTATTTATTTATTTAAATTAATTTTTTTTCCAATTGCAAGAGTTCAATTCTACACATTTTGTAAATATTATTCAATTGTGAATTTGTAAAATTCTTCATAATATATACAAGGTAATTAACCGGTCAATTATTATAATTATGTGTTTGTCATAATTACTTTATGTTTGATACCTAATACTTTGGAAAAAATAATAAATATATGTTTTTTAAATTAATCTTTTTTCAATTGCAAGAGTCCAAGCCTACCCATTTTGTAAATATCATTCAATGGCGAGCTTGTAAAATTTTTCATAATGTATACAAGGTAATTAATCACTCATTTATTATAATTATGAAAAATGTAATATTACGTTTTTTACATAATTACTCTATGTTTGGTACTTAATATTTTGAAAAAAATAAAAAATATATATTTTTTAAATTAATTTTTTTTCAATTGCAAGAGTCCAAACCTATACATTTTGTAAATAACATTCAATTGTGAACTTGTAAAATTTGTGATAATGTATACAAGGTAATTAATCACTCATTTGTTATATTTATGAAAAAAATAATATTGAGTTTGTCAAATAATTACTCTATGTTTGGTACCTAAAAAGTTGGAAAAAATAGTAAATATATATTTTTTAAATTTATTTTTTTCTAATTACAAGAGTTCAAACCTGTATATATTGTAAATATCATTTAATTGTGAGTTTGAAAAATTCTTCACAATGTATATAAGGTAGTTAACCATTCATTTATTATAATTATGAAAGAAAAGCAACATGGCTTCTAAACCTACACATTTGTAAATATTACTTCCATATATGGACTTTTAATCCTTTGCAGCATGTGAAAATGTGAAAAAGGAAACAAATTTATAAATAAAATAAAAATTTTGTTTTTTAAAAGAAAAAGAGAGTGAAAATAGTATCAAATGAACACAGATAGATTTTATTTTATAATATATATATAAATTATATTTTATTTTATATATAAATATATATATATATATATATATATATATATATATATATATATATATATTTACATTTGTGAACAAATTGAGAAGACAGATAAATTTTTAATTCCAGTAAATCTAGGATTGAAAGGGAAAAGAGTAGAAACAGAAAACTGAAAGTAACAGAATCTATTTGTAACTAATTAAAGTATAAAAAACAGGTAACCCAAAGGAAACTAGCATCAAGAGAGAATAAGAAAGAATATGGCATCTTCTTCCACCAAATTGAGTCTGAAATTGTTTATCGACCCAAAGCGTGAGATAGTTCCTTTCGCAGAAACATCAAAAGCGGTTGTAGACTTTCTCTTTACCTTGCTCTGCTTGCCCATCGGTACTGTCATAAGGATTCTGGACAAGAATCAAATGGTTGGCTCCTTAGGCAATCTATATCAAAGTCTTGAAAATCTGGATAAAACTTACATGCAAAAAGAGGAACATAAGGATCTACTCTTGAAGCCAAGTGCCCCCGTTCCTTCACATATCTCTGGTCTTCTTCCTTCAATCAATGGCACTTCTTCTAACAATTCTAACAAGTCTACGAGTGTGTTCTTCTACAGGTGCCCAGCTCACTTGGGTTTCGTCACATGCGATAACACCACTCCCTGTCCTCAGCAACAATGTGGGAAAACTATGAACATTGGAATGTACTTTTTAGGTGAAAAGGTTCCGAAGCAAATGTCTGCCGAAAAGAGTGGTTTTGTGAAAGAGGGTGTTACTTACATGGTGATGGATGATTTAGTGATTCATCCCCTATCAAGCATTGCCTTACTTACCAAACTCAACGTCAAAGATTTTGGCAACTTACAGGAAAAGGTGGTCGAGTTGGATATCAAGCAGGCATGTTATATATCTTTATAAAATATGCATATATCACTGTCGCTCTTTAGGTTTACCATTACTTCTACTTTAATATTTCTTTTCTTTATGCCATCATGCTTCATTAATTTCTTTTCTTCATATTTTTTTATAGGTTGTAAATCTCCTAAAGGCTTCTCTGCAGTCCAAGACGGTTTTGACAGATGTTTTTCTCAACAATCATACTTTGGTGTTGAAGAATCATGCTTCGGCGTAGGGTTTCACTATATTTATAATTATCATCCTAAATTATTCTCTAATATTATTTTCACTTATATATATATTATATATATATATATATATATATATATATATATATATATTGTTATGATCTTGTTCGTTCAAAGAGCACCAACATGTATTCTATAATTTGTTTTTCTTATTTATTTTTATAAATTTATTTATAGCTTTTAAAGTCTCTATTTTTTTTTCATTTTTTAATAATTTGATTCAAATATTCTAATTGACATATCTATATATTTTTATATGAAATAAAAAAATTATAGTATACAAAACACTATATAAAGATAAAATATATAAAATCTGGTTTAGTATATTGAAGTCTCGAGTTTATTTTCCGTTCCCAAATCTAAATTTTTTCACAAATCAAGTTTATTTTAAGATTAATCATTAATAAAAATAATTAAAAAAAACTATTATTCTTCTGAACTCATAATTAGTCTTTTTTTTTTCTCAAAACTAATTATCTTTCCATAGAAAATCCAATTTGAATTATGCTCAAATTAATCTGCAACCCACCAAAAGACTAAACCATAATCTAATTAATACTTTTGTAGAAAAATTTCAATTCCTTGTCAAAATATATGCAAAAAAAAAAAATCTTGAAACCCGTAAACCGAAAATCACTGAAAAAGAATACTAGGCAAAAAAACGCATTTCTAATTATAATACAATTCCAAAACAGAATAAAAATAACAACAACACAAACAGAAAGAAAAGAGGATGAACAAATTGGTACTCTTAGAAAGTGAAAAGTAGGGAGAGACAAGAGAAGTCACTAAGAGATAAAAGTAGATGATAAGAGAATTGAGATGGATTATAAAAGAATAAAAATAATAATGAGTCTCTTTTTTGTAAAGAAAATTATAATTTACTAAAAAAAAGGTTTTGATTAATTAATTATCATTTTTAATACCAATAAAAATTAAAAACACTAATAATAATTTAATTTAATTTAATTCTCAAACATAAATTATAATTAATTTAATGTAATTGTAGTTTGTTATCATAAGTGTAGTTTTATCGATGTAATTATATAAAAAAATATTTAATATAATATAATAATTTAATGTGATTATTTTTTATTCTCATAAATTTTTAGTTGGTGTTCTAATTTCATAAAGTTATTTTTCCTTCACTATAATTTTTTATTATTTTATATAAATTAATTAATATTGAAATAACACGGAAGTAAGCATACACATAAGTATGAATACATATCCATCATCCGTTGGGGATAGAGAAGAACCAAAAACTTAATATCCATTAGATTTGAGTATGAAGATGAGGATAAATTTTTTCTTTAAGGATAGTTAAACCGGTCTTGAAGTTTAATATGATTGAATAAGTTTTTGTTAATAATTAAGAATGTACTAAAATCTTTAATAAAAAATAATAAAGTATATACTTTGGTTAATTAGTTTTTTATTTATAAAAAGACAAAAGAATATACATAATCAAATATAATATAATTTAACTTAGAATAACAAATAATCTAAAAAATTTTAATTTTGATTGAGAATCTATTTTGGTTAGTAACGAAAAGACCAACAAGTTAATTAAAAATTTACTTTAATTAGTTTGAAATTAAGAAAAATAATTTAAAGGTAACTAATTATAAATTTACCTTGAAAGATCATTTAAATCAACTTTTTTTTATTATTATTTTTATCTCTTTTTATATTTATCTAATTTTATTTTTTTCTTATAGTTATTATTTTGTTATCAACATTCTATTTATTTCTTTTTATTTTATTAACTTTTTTGTATAAATTTATAAGACTTAATTTATTAGAAATTAATTTCTTATTTGTTGAGAAACAATTATAAGGTATACTTACATTTTATCTTTTATATATATATATTTGTTAACAAATTCAGAAGAGAGATAGATTTTTAGTTACAGTGAATCTCATTATTGTTTGAACTTGAAAGAGAAAAGAATAGAAACAGAATTATTGTTTGAACTTGAAAGAGAAAAGAATAGAAACAGAATTATATATAGAATTCTGTAGAAACAGAAAAGTGAAAAGATAAAAGAATCTGTTTGTAACTTATTAAAGTATAAAAAGCAGGTAGCTACTGATATGAAAGGAAAGAATGTACTAATACAGGTTAAGAGATAATAAGAGAATATGACATCTTCTTCCACCAAATTGACTCTGAAATTGTTTATAGACTCAAAGCGTGAGATAGTTCCTTTCGCAGAAACATCAAAAGCGGTTGTAGACTCTCTCTTAACCTTGCTATGCTTGCCTTTCGGTACTGTCATAAGGATTCTGAACAAGAATCAAATGATTGGCAGCTTAGGCAATCTGTATCAAAGTGTTGGGAATCTGGATAAAACGTACATGCAAGAAAAGGAGCATAAGGATCTACTGTTGAAGCCAAGTACCCCCATGTATTCACAAATCTCTGGCCTTCTTTCTTCAATCAATGGCACTTCTTCTGAGACCTCCACGACTGTGTTCTTCTACAGGTGCCCAAAACACTATGAATTCGTCACATGCGATAACACCATTTCCTGTCCTGAGAAATGTGGGACTATTATGAACAGGGAAATGCGTTTTCTTGGTAAGAATGTTCCAAAGCAAATCTCTGCCGAAAAGAGTGGTTTTGTGAAAGAGGCTGTTACTTACATGGTGATGGATGATTTAGTGATTCACCCCTTGTCCAGCATTGCCTTACTTACCAAACTCAACGTCAGAGATGTTGGCGCCTTACAGGAAAAGGTGGTCGAGTTGGATATCAAGCAGGCATGTTATATATCTTTATAAAATATGCATATATAGGTTTACCATTACTTCTACTTTAATATTTCTTTTCTTTAACTAATAATGCATCATGCTTCATTAATTTCTTTTCTTCATATTTTTTTTATAGGTTGTGAATCTTATAAGGGCTTCTCTGCAGTCCAAGACGGTTTTGACAGATGTTTTTCTCAAGAATCATGCTTCGGCATAGGGTTTCATAGGTTTTCCCACAAAACAGAAAAAGGGTTTTCCACAGGTCCTACTGCTGCTTCAATTCCTTTATCTCTCCTCCGCGAGACTCTTTGTCGTCACTACCGATATTCTTTTCTGTTCTTGCGTGAAATCATGGCCACTGCAAACCATCGTGTCCTAAAAAAAGTGGTGCGTCAGCTCAATGCGTGAAACCATTTGCTGTAATCTATGATATTTTATCCAGTGATTAAGTCTGTGACATTAGGAGGAGTGTCTCGTGCTTATTTCTTATGAGTTTGTTGTTACGTGAGTCGAGGTGGCAGCAATTATATTAGTTTCTTTTTATCATTTTCACCTTACTTTTAAAACAAATAGTTGATGAAAGTGTAATTTTTTCAAAGGGTTTTAATTTTAAAGAAATAATTCGACATTTTTTTTAACAAACTGCAAATGTGACTTAAATTATTATCAATATTATTGTGAATATTCTTCATCTTTAGAGATTTTCCTGTCATATATATTTCTTGTTTGTCATTCTTACGTGTAGAATTTGAATATAGTTAGGTTTAAAATTTGCTTTTTTAAACATATATCAGAATCATAACTTATAATATATTTTAGGAAGATTAGTGTTTATTGGACATATTATTTTATCTTTATTATTGGACTATTTATTAATGTATAGTTTAATACATGAGATATTTATATTTTATCCAACCTGAAAGGAATGTTAAAATTTAACATTAAGTAAAAATAAAACGATTTCATAATATATATAAGTGAGTAAAAATTTTATCTAACACATTGTTGATAACGAGGACAAATATGATTATTTACCGAAAATATAAGTTTTAATAGAGATAAATACATACATTTATTTATGGTCCATATATATATATATATAACATGACCCTATTTTCATTTTAAAATATTCTTTTAATCCATTTAGTTAATATGAAATCATATCGTCTCTAAAATAATTATAAAAATTATAAGTTAATAATTTATTTTAATAATACATATATGACATATATGATACTTAGAAATATTTATCTTAAAAATAATAAAATATAATATGTAATATATGTATATTAAAAAATATATAATAATTATTAAAAACATGATAAATATAAAATTATTATCGTATGAATAGAAAATTAAATCATACGTATCAAATTTATTAATATAAAAAATTATAAATTATTATTATTATAAATTATTATTTTATCAATATTTCATGGATAAATATTAATAAAATATTTTTAACTATCCGACAGATATTTCAACACCATATTTTTCTTTTTTAAATGTTTTAATCAGATTTGTTGTTGGGTCTGGCACGTGGGTTTTGGGGTGGGGGAATAAAATTTCATTGAATTAGATATTTTGGGTGGGAGTTGGTTTTCATAGAGAGAGAAAGGAAGGAGGAAGCGAACTGAGGAATGAAGTGCGAACTGCCACCATTGTATGAGTCGGAGAAAGGGCAGACACTGAACGGAAAGATCGTTTGTTGCGAACGGAGCAGCGAACAGTTTTTCGAAGTGTCGCTTGTTTTTCGAAACAGTGGTTGTGTTGTAAGTTTTTCGACAAACAGTGATTGCAAAGAGAGAGCAGAGCAAAGTGACAGAGAGAAGTCATAGAACCGCCATTGCAGCCTATAGAGCAGAGTACAGACAAAGATATTTTATCATATTATCTATATCTATATATATATTAAAAAATAAATCTAACATGCTTTAAATATTTATGGTTTATGAGTCTTTTAATATACTAATCTTAATTTCAATTTTAACATGCTTATGTTGCGATTATCAATTTCAATTTTAATTATTTCTTTTTTATTTAAATCAATAAATTTTCAATTTCATGTGTAGTTTATTTACTGAAAAAAAATAATCACCCCTGCGTATAAAAAACTTGAAAAAAAAGATTTAAAAAAAATGAAAATTTAATTAAGCATAAAATCATTTATAAACATAGAATGGAAAACAGGAGAGGGAGAAAGAAAATAAATTTACTCGGAATAACTAGAACGCTGTCCCATCTGACTAAATTTTGCACACCTTTTTATTGATTGATATTGTACCGTTTCACTTGCAGGAGGAGTTAACAAGCAATGAAAGAAAAGCTTGATTTAACTCACGATTGAAGCTAAGATATGTAAAAAACAGTGATGGTAAGCTTAAAATGACAGCTTTAAATATTTAATTGTCTCTTTCTGATCCTTTCTAAGATTAACTTCTAATCCTTTAAAATAACACATCAACTTCAAAATTTAATTCTTTCGATGTCTTCTTATTTTTTTCTTCTAATTTTTCTTCTCAAAATAACACAATTTTATGATGCATAGATTATATATATATTTATTGAAAATCATTCAACTAATTAGCTGAAAAGTGTATAAAAATACCTTTGATTTTTAATTAAATTTAGATTTTATTTCAATTGAAATTTCATTAAAAAAAGGTGAATAAGTAAAAGAATAATGAATTTTAATTACATTTCTACGTGGGTGGTGCTAACATCATAACAAGACCAATTTTTAATTGGATTAAGTTATAATCGGATATTAGGCTTTATTCGAAGGACTTTTCTTTTTTCTCAAAATAGGTGATGCGACGAATAATTTAAAAAAACAACCGTCAATATTTTATGATTTATTTTGTTCTACAATTCTAATAATTTTATTGTGTTATGATAATACATTATATTTGAATATTTTTTTTTCTCAAAATAGGTGATGCAATGATAATACACCTCGATCGAAAATCCAAACTCATAATACAAGTTAAGATATGTAAAAAACAGTGCTGGTTAAACTTATATTGAGTGCTTTAACAAGTATTTAACGTGTTAAGAAGTAGAGTGTAAAAGTGAACGATAGATTGTGTTATTAACGGTGATTGATTAGTCTGTCATATTTTGTAATAATGAACGCAGTTTTTAGAATTTGAAGATGAAAAGACAGAACTGAGACTCTATAAATATGACAAATATTTGAAGAGAAAGAGCATATCACCTCATCTATAAGCATGACATCTTCTTCTTCCAAATTGACTCTGAAATTGCTTATAGATTCAAAGCGTGAGAAGGTGCTGTTCGCAGAAGCATCAAAAGCGGTTGTAGACTTTCTCTTTAGCTTGCTATGCTTGCCCATTGGTACTGTCATAAGGATTCTGAACAAGAATCAAATGGTTGGGTCCTTAGGCAATCTGTATGAGAGTGTTGAAAATCTGGATGAAACCTACATGCAAGCAGAGCAGCATAAGGATCTGCTGTTGAAGCCAAGTGCCCCCGTTCCTTCACAAATCTCAGGTCTTCTTCCTTCAATCAATGACACTTCTACTAACAACTCCACGAATATGTTCTACAGGTGCCAAAATCACTATGGTTACGTCACATGTGATAACACCACTACTTGTCCTCAGCAATGTAGAAGAACTATGAACATTAAAATGGCTTTTGTTGATGACAAAGTTGGGAAAACAAATTTTGACGACAAGAGTGGTTTTGTGAAAGAGGTTGTTACTTACATGGTGATGGATGATTTAGTGATTCAGCCATTGTCAAGCATATCAAGCATTACCTTACTCAACAAATTCAACATCAAAGAGGTTGGCGTCTTGCAGGAAAAGGTGGTCGAGTTGAACATGAAGAAGGCATGTTATATATTTTTCAAATATGCATTTATCATTATCTCTGTTTAGATATTTGATGTACTTCTAATTTAATATACACTGCTTATATCTAGTACAAGTGTAGATTTTCTCGTTTTTATTTTTGTTTCCTAATTATGTAGTACGGTTCCTTTATTTGTTTGCTGCATATTTTTTTTACAGGGTATGAATCTTCTCAAGGCTTCTCTACAGTCGAAGACTGTTTTGTCTGATATTTTTCTCAAGGATTGTTACTCATTTGATGACGAGGAGCCTGACACGCCACCTTTCTCATTGTTTGATTAATAATATTTATAATTATGACTAAAATATTCTCTTTTTTTATTAGTTGAAAGTTTCTATGTAATGCTTTTGCAGGATTTGATATTTTGTATTGGATTTTGAGATTTGATATCTACACTTTTTTTTTGTGTGTTTTGTTTTATATATATTTAGTTTTTAATTACTAATCATTTATAGTATAGTTTATACTTTATTTCGAAATTTATGATCTATTTAATTGTAGAGGAGAAAATACACAAACATTGGACCAAAAAGATACTCTAAACCGAACAATTTAGATAAGTAACCAATTCAGTCTATACAAAGCAAGATGTTAAATATAAATAAATGGTCACTCAAACAATAAAATTGATAAATTTTTTTTAATTTAAATAATCATTCATTTAAAAGATAAAATTGAAAAAGAAATACGGACAGAAAAAATAAATTTACTTGCATATATTTATAAATTTTATTTTAATTTTTGTTTAAATAATAAAGTTAAAATATAAATTTGAATACCAAAAAAATAATCTTATTTATATATAGATATAAATTACTTTGAATCTCATAAAAAATATGAACTAATAGTAGTTCTAAATGCTTATTCATTTGTAATAATAAGAATAAAAGTACACAATAATTTAAATTATTAATATCTTCAAATTAAATTTAATTATTATTTTAACAATAAAGTAATTCAATATATAATTATTTTAATTTATTTATGAAAAATATTAATTAAGGTATTGAATAATTAAAAGTAAAATGCTGATAGATTAGACGATTTTAATATATATATATATATATATATATATATATATATAGATATATATATTAAAAATACTTAGATTAAATTGAATAAAATTTTTCTTACATTACATTGAGAATGTCACAAGGCACAACATTAACCTAACATGTGAATAAAAAGTCATTGAAAAAAAAGAAACTAAAAAATGTCACCTAGGTACAGCAGTAACGAAAATGAGCAAACTCTTTTAGTTATAATTTTAATTGAGAGATATGTAACTCACACTCATTGTTCTATTAGTACAACTGATGTCCGAATTCAATCCTTATTTAGATGAAGTGAATAATCAAGCATTGTTTAATATGATGGCTAATTTAGTCGAAAATGAATATGGATGGCAAAGAGATATTATATCAGAAAATTTCTCAAAGGTGGAGTGTCATAGGATTTCAGATAGATTGGTTGATCAACATCAAATCAACCTGAATGGAATAGAGGTTGGTATAAAAATAGTAAATTTATATTTAATTTTTTTTTTGTTAATTTTGTATCTTATAATTTATATACTAATTTAGATTTAAATACTTAATCATAAAATTAATATTCTTAATAAATTTTTCAGATAAGAGAATTATTATTTCAGGTTTCAACTGTTTAAAGATTATTGTTATATTTTTAAACGCGGTGTCAAAGGATTAGATCGAAATTTAAATGATAGATCAGTTCAGTTAGGTGATCCCGACAACATTTTACATAGGGTGAGTTTTCCTGTATTATAAAATTAAAATAATTCTTACATACAAAATTTCCTCATATTTGACATCACTGCAAAAATCCTCCTCCTACCGTTGTAATCGAATTGGGGTAATAATTTTTTTTGTAAGAAATCCTAAACAGATGCTTTTTGTAGTTGGTTTGATAGCCCTAGATCAGAAGGTATTCAAATAAAAGACCAAAATCTATTGACAACTTTAAACTTAAGGTAGGTTATTTACGCTCATGGAATGTTATTCTTTTATGATAAAGTTTCTTATCTATGCTTATAGATAAATTCAAAATGATATTATTAACGAAAGAGTATATGACAACTTCTTAGTTTGTAAGTTTTTACACTTTAAAAACCTTACAACAGAGCAAGGTGATCGTGTATTTCTATTCATTCAAATGCATTGAGTTTGGTTAGTGGAAAACCATACGACACAACATTTTGTATAAATATTTTCATAATCTTCCAAACTTGGAACATTTGTTTCGCTGAATTACTGAATTTAGTCCAAACTTCAATTATTGTCTTTGTTAGAAAATAAAATATTGAGGGAGAAAGTGAGTTTGTGCTACAGTTTTTATGCCAATTTTTTAAAAAAGAGTACTTACTATTTGTTAGTATGAATTTTGAACAGTTTTTCTTCACTCAGCATCTAAATATTCATTATAGTGTAAAAAAAAAGAACTTGTTGGGAGCATCCAATTTCAATTTAACTATAGTAGTGTCTATTATGTCTAGATTACATAGTCACATATTTCATGTCATGGAGATAGGGAGACTGTATAGCTTTTGGAAAAATTTATCTAAAATTATATAGGGAGAATTATGATCATATTGTTTCTTATCCTAAGCTAGTTCATTGATATAATCAAGGTAGTTAAAATTGAGATTTAAATCGTAAAAATGTAAGATTCTATAATTTTACATTGTATTTACGAGGTAGATTTCACGTATAATTGTAATATAGTAGTATTGGTAAGATCGTTGTAAAAAATCGTAAAATTGTATAAATATACATTTTCTATAAATTTTCTGTTTACATACGCGTAAAACTATTACATTTGTGTCTCCCCTTTCCACATTTGTGTCTCCCCTTCCCACATTTGTTTAATAGTGTAATGACTTGTGGTGTTTCTAACCCTCCCTCTACTGGTAACGTTGTTAATATCACAATGGCATGGGTGCATCTAACCTCCTTCTAATTATGTTGCGCTCATAACTCACAAAAATGTTCAATCTAAAAGTTCTTAGATTTACATACAATATTATAATTTTACGTACAATATTATAACTTTAAATTATACTTTTCTACAAAATATTATATAGTAATTTTTTTAATATTTGAAGGGTGCATTTTTTATAATGCAAGTCTCTCCCGGCGTCTCACCCGGTCCTCGTCTCCTATTCCGTTGCCGAATGATCTGATCGCGACGAGGTGGGGGCTTTCTATACTGACGCCATATATGTGAAAAAATGGTATATAGGACCTTGAAATGATCTTGTACTAGTACAAGGGTAGTAAATGCAACCTGGTAAGATTAGATAAAATTAAGTATACTTCAAATGAAGTTATATATTAAAATTTACTTAATTATTAGCCATTATATACTACTTACCCTATGTTGAGGGTTGTCTAGATCAATTAAGTTGAACACGTTTCCTTATCCAGGTCCGTAATGAGTCCAGAGACACCCTTTTGAGAGTGCGGCAATAATCTTTAAATAATTCTGAAATTCGCATAAAGAAACTTTTAATCTGAAAAGAAAAATTAAAAATGTTAATGTTTATCTATAAAATAAAAGATGTATAAAATTAACAAAACAATTATTTATAATTATACTACTTTTTTACTTACGTGCACTACCGTCAGGGTGATGGTATGTTGTTCTCTCAAAGTAGTAGAGAACGTCTCACGCTCTGCTAACGAGTACTGGGATGAGACGATATCCCTGAAATAGTATTTGTTTGTGGTGGTTAAATTCACCACCATATCTAGCAAAACACGATAATTTTGATTCAGTG
>Ga0214545_1006988_pt1 | contig 19249 bp, 14 predicted proteins | sample CNSS4metaG_FD_160064 | JGI IMG/M metagenome (GOLD analysis project Ga0214545, IMG submission 160064) | Root nodule microbial communities from cowpea collected in UCLA plant growth center, Los Angeles, California, USA - CNSS4 | ecosystem: Host-associated > Plants > Roots > Nodule | place: USA...
CTGGACCCATCCGTACTGGCCACAACCAGCACACTCACACCGGCAACACTCGCCAACCCGAGCCACAACTCAAGGGTTCCTTGTGTTCATCCGCCATCCCGAGCCACAACTCAAGAGATGCTATTCCGAGCCACAACTCAAGGAATACAACGTGCTTAACCCCTATCCCGAGCCACAACTCAAGGGATACGTTCTGAGCCACAACTCAAGGAACTCAGCAAACCCACCTTTAAAGCACCGCTAGACGTCTTGTAGATCACAAAATTCACAACCAAAATTCAAAGCTACTGCAGCATAAATCGCCAAGCGGGTGACATGTACCGCCAGGCGCTGCCAGCTCTCAGACCGCTTGGCGGGTGTCGCGTACCGCTAGGCGCACAACGCCTTTAAATTTCTCTTGCAACAGCAACCGCCTGGCGAAACTGCCCCCGCCGCCAGGCGCACCAAGCCTCGAGACCCCACTGTGATCCCGCTACCGCCTGGCGGTCCAGGTCCCACCGCCAGGCGCCATGATAGTACAACGCGTACTGGTTTTTCTGTTCAAGTTTAACACAGTTTCTTACCTCATTTCCATTTGATCAATCCCCAATATTATTTAACTTAAATGGTTACTAACAATGGTGAGGTCAAATCCTCACTCCCTAGCTTGATAACAGGACTCATTCAATTACGATATTAAGCTCCTTCCTTCTTAACCTATTGGTACTCTTAGATTCTTTACCATTAAGTTGTTGTCAAACCTCTTTCACTGTTTGGACTCTCATCCACAATAATTGGTCAATTCGCTAAACCCCCTTGTACCCAACTTAACCAGTATTCAGAATCTCTACTACGCCATAATATAGAAAGACCTCCAATATTCGATATCACCACCTCCTAAGGAATTTCTCACCCTTGTAGTTCATACACAACTCCCTCGTCAAACCATCCCAACTATCACAATTTCCATCCACTGATCCCAACCCAACGGAAAACAGAATCCAACCTCAGCACACAACACTTCAACCTACAACATCTCTGCCATTGCACTGGCACCTGGCGGCCAGCCCCCGTGCCGCCACGCGTTGCTTACCATCTGGATATTTTTCCAGATTTTTCCCGCACCCAAAATCCCACCATTTCTTCACCCTTGTGAATTCCCACTACAATGCAATCCAGTTCAAGTACAATCACAAGAACTACATATTTTAATCACACTGATCCTTATTCCTATGTCCAATTCACGGTAATTCAGTTCAAATAGCAATCAAAGATATCACACCTTCAACCCTAAACTTACACACACTGTTCCATTCATTTAAGCCATTAATTAGGTGACTATACCTACTGTTGGTTAACATTATCACTCTATACGATTCCCCGCTGACTTTTGCCCCGATTAGATTTAGCCTAGAATTCCAGAAAACCCAAAAATGAGTCAGATTACCTCGCACCGCCTGGCGGTTCAACCAGTCCTGCCAGGCGCTTCATCAACAGACCCAGAAAGTGGCTAAGACGCCTGGCAACCGGGAGTGTGCCGCCAGGCGGTTCCTCTTCCAGGAACCCAGACACACCAATTTGCATGAGTCGCCTGGCGGTGGTTCGTCACCCGCCAGGCAGTTTCTGGAAAATTCCAGAAAATGCAGAGTTTCACAGAATTAACAATGCACAGACAATCCAATATATCATACATCACACACTATTTAATAATAAGCATAAGATTACGAAGTCCAGCTCCCCTAACCTGGAATTCCTTCGCTTAAATTGAAATACTTGAGAGCTCCCAACAATCACCAATGGTCCTCCTCTTGGCTTCCCCTCAACCAGCCCCAAAACTCACTCCCACTCACTAATCTCAGTAATTTTCGTGCTTTGTTTCTGGTGCCACTTCTAATATTTCCAAACCCTTTCAAAAACTTCACTTTGGCCTTTTAAATGGGAACTTAAGGTTAGGGAAAGGGTTAAAAACAATCTGCCACTTAATTTGAACGTTAATGACCATTCAATCTCCCATTATGGAGTGTTTTTACAGCCACCCTTGGCTACTACTTTCTCTAGGGTTTACGCTAACCCTTCACCTTCATGCCAAACCCAAAACTAGCAAAAAGAGTGTCTAATTTGGGTTTCCCAAGACTTGAACCCATACCCATGCAATTGCCAAATCAATATCAACCATCATGCCAAATTCATATTTCATGCTAACAATCATAATTCAATTATCATATTATGCCAGAACATGATTACATAGATTTAAATAATAAAACAATAATATCTAAAAGTTAGCATACATAGGACTCAAACCCAAGTCCTCTCACACAAACAAAGTACTCTCAACCACTTGAGCTAGTACTTTTCCACGTCATACTAACCATAATTTAATGTCATAATTATTTCCCCACCCGTATTTATTAATTAATTATTTATTTAATTAATTTAATCCTACGGGTCTTACACTTGTGATGGTGTTTTTCACAACTTTATAATTTCTAACTAGAAGTGATTGCATTACGTCGTCTTTTCTTTTTCTTTCCATTTCCTTTTTGTTATTTCTTTATCCATTTCACTCAATAAAATTCAACTAAAATGAAAGTAAAATATGGCTAAATCTCCTAGACACCCTACAGGACGCGACCCTATCGCAAAATCATGGAAAACCAAGGAGAAACCTAAGAAATGATGAAGGTCGATATCCAACAATTGAGGAGTCAGATGAGTCAAATCTTGGAGGCCTTGAATGCCATGCAAAACCCTGGAAAGACATGCACACCACCACAACAACACAGGGTTCAGGGAAACCAAACTTGTCTTCCATCTAGCCTCCCTTCAAATTACACTCCACCCCCTAGAGTGGACTCGAGGAAAGTTTACGTTCAAAATGCCGAAAATAGTGCGGTTGATGAAGAAAATAAGCTTGAAGCTGCTACTTTCACATGTTTTAGGGAAACCACTCATCTAGATATCGTGAACATAATAGAGACAAAGCAACACGAGGTGAAGTTTGTCGCTGCGCTTGGGGACGTTAAGGACGAAGAGAGTAAATTAGAAATGCTTGAGAAGAGGTTGAAAGCCATAGAAAGAGAAAGGAATTTTGCATTCAGTGATGCTTGTTGACTATGCTTGGTCCAAGACATGGTGATACCCCCAAAGTTCAAGTTGCCGGAGTTTGAGAAGTATCGAGGGAACACTTGTCCAAATAACCATATAACCATGTTTTGTCGGAAAATAACTGCTTATGCTCATGATGAAAAACTACTAATTCACTTCTTCCAGGAAAGCTTAACTAGCATCGCTCTGAATTGGTATACGCTTTTGGAACCGACTCACATTCGTTCATGGAAAGATCTGGCTTATGCATTCTTGAGGCAATATGGATACAATAGTGATGCAATGCCTAATAGCTTACATCTGTAAAATATGGCGAAGAAGGAGTTCGAGCCGTTCAAAGAGTATGCTCGGAGGTGGAGAGAGATTGCTGCTCAAGTAGTGCCACCTTTGCCTGATAAAGAGATGACAACTATGTTTATAAGCACTCTGGAATCACCCTTCTATGAGCGTATGATGAGTAATGTTTCCTCAAGCTTTGCAGACTTGGTCATAATTGGAGAAAGAATTGAAATTGGTGTGAAGACAGGGAAGATCGCACATGCTTCTACCATGGTAGCAAGTGTGAACGAGTCTAGTTCTAAACCTGGGAAGAGGAGAGATGGAAAAGCTCAATCACATTCCACCGCTCAAATACCCTTGACCTACCCTCATTTTGGAGCCTTTCTAGGATAAAATAGGAGACCCGACCTTGACTCAACTTCCCACCGAACCGTTGTATAGGGAAATGTTAATCAAGACAATAGGCTTGTGAGTTTCACTCCTATCCCTATGACCTATACAGCATTGCTCCCAAGTCTTCTCCAAAGAGGTTTGGCCTCTATTTGCCCGATGAAGCCTGTCAAGCCCCCGTACCCCAAAACTTATGACGTAGATGAAAGATGTGATTGTCATGGAGGGGCTATTGGTCATTCAACCGAAAATTGTTGGGGACTCAAGAGTAAAGTGCAGTCCTTGATTGATTCAGGACAGTTAAAGTTTGAATGAAATCAACTGACCACTGAGGCAAGGTATGGCAACGCCTTTGCAAATGCTATGGAGAAATGAAGTGGGCTTTAGGACCACATAAGAAGGCATAATTCATTGTAACAGTGAAATTGATGTTGTTTTGTTTGCTTGCTATGAGGACTTTGCTCATTAATGACACGGTTTCATTCATGAACTTCGCTGTGTTTAGTCATCACGAGGTTTCTCCTAGTTTTACTTGAAAACAAGTCCTAAAAGGGTGTCGCGGAAAAGAATGAAAGATGAAATTAATGAAGAAAGTAATGACAAAAAATGGAGGTCAAAAGCAACGCGTTCTGAGTCATTTGGTTTTCTTGCAAATTGTCAAATTCATGTATTTAAAAAAAAAAAAAAACAGGAAAATGAATAATCAAAAAGAAGAAAAGAATAATGGGGTATCATGCTTTTTGGAGGTCAAATGTTTTAATCAAGAACTACTTGGTGTTTTCTTTTGAAATATTCGTGCACCTATTGCTTGAAATCCTTCACCCTTCGCTTTCCCAAAATAAAGGATCTGCCGTAACATCGTTTCTACCGCCCACATTAATAAACCCAAACCTTCATATTCGGGCAAATTTGCCAAGGTTATCCTCGCTTGTGCTACTAAGGTGATCTCTTAATCCATTGGGACAAATCAAATAATTTGCTAGATTGAAAACCCAAGAGGGCAGTTTGAGCAAAAAAAAAGGGGAAGAAGAAAAAAAAACAAAAACAAGAAAAAAAGGAGGCAACTTGTGTTAAGGTCGTCGAGTTTTGTCGTGGAGTTAATCTTTTGAAAATAAAGCAATTTGAGTTTGAAATGATGTGTGGCCATCTGTCTATATTCATAGAAGTAAGAATTATCCCTTGCTACCCCCATTGAGCCAAAAATAAGTTTTTGTTCAAAAATGTCCTCAAACCAGGGTTATCATTATAGTAAAGGTTAACTTAAAACACGCGTACAAAGCACTCAGTAATCAAATGAAGGAGTCATCAAGGAAGAACAAAAAAAGAAGAAGGAAGAAATCACAAGTGATGACAAATGAAAAATGGAGATAAAATCTGAGAAAAGTGCAGCGTTCAAAAAGTTGGCAAATAAGTCATGCAATACCTATATGATAACCCAGGTTTCAAAAGTGATAACTGATAAACATTCATTTGGACCTTTATGTCCTTTCTTTCAAAACCTTTCAACCCAAAGTCATGTTACAAGCCAAATAAAAGTCCACACTGATTGAAAAATGATTGCTCTAATTTTCTGAAAGCTTAATTCTCTGATAAGGCGACATGGCTGACAATGCAATCGTTAAAATTGAGTGAATGAAAAAAATGCAATAGTGAAAAAGAATGAAAAAATGATGATGTCTCGGGAAGAAGAGAACTCCTTATCATCTAGTCAAAAGCAAGCAAAGGGAAAACGAACCAACTAGGGCAATCCTTTTCATCCAATCCTTTTCAGTCAATCCTTTCCATTTCCACTACCTCTTTTGAAACAACACCCTTGTTCATCCAATTTCTCCTCCATACACCAAAACTGGGGCAATTTTGTGAGTCTCACATAAATTTCTCACCCCAACGCTCATGAATCCCCATATTCGGAAACAAAACCCCTTGTTCAATCAAAATTCTTCTATGAATACCAAAGCTGGGGCAGCTTTCCGGGTTTCACGTGAATATCTCACCATAACACTCATTGATCCATATCCTCACATCCCTTTCCCATATACCAAAACTAGGGCAATTTTTAGGTTTCTTGTGTTTTTCACCCTGACATTCACAAATTATATCCCCTTTTAGGAGTGTAAGAGAAATGATGTGGCCACATGGTTATCTCAGTCTCCTTCAAACTCTTCCCAAACATCTCTCGCTTTTCACTCTTCCATGAACCCGAGCAAGCGTGCACGCATTTTTCGAAAGAGAAAGTCAAGTTAACATTTTGAGCATTACACCTCGATAAGTATGACATTCCTAACTTTCAGGAAACATTGAAAATAAATATGAATTTGATGATTATAAATGAAACAATTGACTCAGACATGCATGAAAAGAACAAAAGACAAGACACATTCAACTTTTTTCACCAAGCATGCGGCTTTTCATATCAAGGTTTTGACACCCTCATTCTAGCAATAAGGTTTTGACACCTAGTGGCAAAAAAAAAATCATAACATGTGTTGACATCAATCCAAAAAAAAAAATCATCAGATTAAAGCCCTCTTCATTCATATGAATGGTTATCAAACTCTTCCCTTTCAAAAGTGCAAAAAGATCAACATATAGTCAGGTTTCCTCCTCCAAGTTACAAAATTCTTATCAATCAAGCTTCTCTTACATATAGGGGTTACGACACCCTGATCCATGCACCAAGGTTTTGACACCTTGTCTCTCTTGCATATCGGGGTTATGACACCCTGATCCATGCACCAAGGTTACGACACCTTGTTTCTCTTGTATATCGGGGTTACGACACCCTGATCTCTGCACCAAGGTTTTGACGCCTTGTTTCTTCTGTATATCGGGGTTACGACACCCTAATCCCTGCACCAAGGTTACAACACCTTGTTTCTCATGCATATCGGGGTTACGACACCCTGATCCTTGCATCAAGGTTACAACACCTTGTTTCTCTTGCATATCGGGGTTACGACACCCTAATCTCTGCACTAAGGTTTTGACACCTTGTTTTGCTTGCATATCGGGGTTACGACACCTTGATCCCTGCACCAAGGTTACAACACCTTGTTTCTCCTGCATATCGGGGTTACGACACCCTGATCCCTGCACCAAGGTTTTGACACCTTGTTTCTCTTGCATATCGGGGTTACGATACCCTGATCCCTGCATCAAGGTTACTACACCTTGTTTCTCCTGCAAATCGGGGTTACGACATCCTGATCCCTGCACCAAGGTTTTGACACCTTGTTTCTCTTGCATATCGGGGTTACGACACCTTGATTCTTGAACCAAGGTTACGACACCTTGTTTCTCCCACTTATTGGGGTTATGACACCCTGATTCCTGCACCAAGGTTTTGACACCTTGTTTGTCCTGCATATCGGGGTTACGACACCCTGATCCCTGCACCAAGGTGTCGACACCTTGTCCACCACTTCTAAGTCAGGGTTACGACACCCTGCCAAGGTTATGACACTTTATCCCTATCCTCCTTTCTTCATAACCCTCTCCTTTGGAATGATCTCATTCACGTATAAAAAAGAAAAATCTCAAGAAGAAGCAAAATCTAAAAAATATTTTCAAAGAAAAAAAGAAAAAAAAAGAAGAAAAATCTAAAAAAAAAGGAATTTCAAAATTCAAAATAAATAAAAATTCAAAGTTTGTCTAACATTACAACCCTCTCTAATAGAATGGTTAGTGATTTCTCTCTCCCTTTTGGATAAGACCCTTTTCTTAGGATTGGTTCAGTCCAGTTCACTTTAATTCTTTTCTTATTCACCCTCTTCCTTGTCAAAACCCGAACGAAATTAGTGTTTCTATCTTTACTTATCTTTTACTATGATATTACAAAAATTCAATTTTCATATTATCAGTAAAATCTAACTAAAAAGGGACAGCTGTCAACACCCAATTTCGTCCGGATTATATATTTATTTATTATTATTATTTATTATTTTTATTTTTATTTTTATTTTTATTATTATTATTCTTTTGTTATTATTTTTATTTTATTTATTTATTTTCCATCTTATTTTACTTTGATTTTATTGTGTTTTATTTTGTCTTTTTATCTTATTTTCTTTTTATTTTATCTATTTTTATTTTGTTTTCAATTCTCTTCATTTTCATTATTATTTTTATTATTATTTTATATATATGTATTTATTATTATTTATTTTATTTTATTTTTACTATTCATTATTTAAAAAAAGGAAAACGGATTAAAAAAGAGGATAAAAAGAAGAACGGATTTGAAAAAAAAGGGATAAAGAAGACGTAAAAACAGAAAAAAGATAGAGCAAAGAGAAAGAAGTTGCAGAGCATTTAATTTTCTGCACACTGATTGCCTAGCTCTTTCCTCTTTTCGCCCCCTGGAAGGTGGACTGGCTGAACTGCAGCTACCTTACCATACAAAAAATAAATTGCATCAGGGATAAGGAATGCCATAGTGACTAATCAGAGGGGCATGGATTGATTGAAGGGAAAAAGTGGCTCTGTTGGTGACAAAACAAGGCGAGTAAGCAACCGCCACTTCCCACCCTACCATGAACAAACAGAGAGGATCTCATAAATAAAAGAAAAAAGAACACTCGAGGAGGAGATACACAATTTAGGAACAAAATACAGAACAAGGAGAGAACAACAGGGAGCAAAAGAGCACGCAAAGGAGCACGAAGATAAAAGAAAAGGCAAAAGGGAGGGGACGGGGAGTGTCACAAGAAAAGGAGTTCCGAGCAGGAGAGGAAATAGCACCAAAAGGTAAGTTCGCTACTTGAATCTTGGGTAATTGTGATTTGAAACGTATGTGACTAGTTATGCGCTTGAACGAGTGTTGGTTGTTAATTCTGGATTCCATGAAAGTTATTGTCACCTCCATTTATATATACTTGTGCCTTGCATCTGAATAAAAGAAAATGATCAGAATCGAATCACTTCAACCTGCAACCAGAATACATACACAAGAGCATATTTACATCCATCTGACCACAACACGTTTTACATTCCTCATTCCCCATTCCTCCAATCTACACAAAACAACCAAAGCCAGAGAACCTCTATTCACCCATCCTCACCATTTTCCATATCCACCCAAATAGCCAAAGTTGTGAACATTCCTAGGACCTATTTTCACCACTATCTCGTCCACATTCTCGCACACGAATGAGCCCAAATCTGTCTTAGCTTTCACCTCCAGATTCATACCTTCATATAACAACAATATTTTCTTCCTCAATGTTCGAATCCACCTGCATAGAAACCAAGATAAAAAACAGAGAACCGGAACCCCCTTTCCAGTGTCAAATACTCATGCGTCATCTTCCCCAAATCCATTCATCCCACCGAGCACAAATCAGAAACGGAGAACAGTGGCGTCTTCGGGAAGGAGGAGTGACCCTTGGCTCGCGCGCAGGGAAAAAACGAGAAGGGGATGATTCGGGAAGTTGGGTTCTCATTGGCGATGCTTTCGGTGGTGGCTGGCGTCGACGGCGGCATGTTTCGCCGACCGTGGGACTTGTGGCAGCGGCACCTGTCTTGGTGGCTCGTTGGCTTGAGGCATCAGAGAAGGGGCTACCGTTTGTGAAGTGATGAGAGGTTTAGCTAATTAGGGTTATTAGGGTAGAGGAAAAATTGGGTCTGTGTGGCTTTTCTCGTACACCCCCAATATTAAGTTTCTACACATCCACGACTTTGCTATGGCTTGGGATGGCTATTCTTCGTGCGCCTCCATTTTTACGACCCTGCACTCCCGCCTCGTTTTGTTGCTTGTTGGGCTTCGCTGCATTATTCACTTTCTCGCGCACCTCCACAATTACTAATCTCACACCCCTTACATACACTTTTTACTCTTATTTTGGGCTTGTTTTATATTTTACTCATCGTACCACCACTTTTAATAAACACACCTCACTTACTTCATGTACCTCTCCCTAATTACTCATGCACTTTCATAAAAAACAAAAATATTTGAAAATTACCAAAAATTGTAAAAAAATAGAAAAAATAAAAATAATAAAAATGTTCTCTTTCACTTTATTGTGTCTGTCCGGTCGTCCGCACCGTGTGACACTCATTTTCAAAAATACCAAAAAATGTTTTCTTTCTCTTTTAGTGTCTGTCCGACCTCTCGCGTCATGTGACAAGTATTTTCAAGTAATTCAAAAAATACAAAAAATATATAAAATTTCAAAAAAATATAAAAATATAAACTTTTTCAAACAAAGTCTTTTTAAGAACTACGTAATCCTTGATTCTCCACCGTGAGATACGTAGGAGCAAGGCTAGTCCTTGTCAGGTTCACCTCCAAAAAATCAAATTATTTTCTCAATTGTTTCTCATATCTTTTAAAGAACTACGTAACCCTGATTTCTCATTTTGAATGAGAATACGTAGGACCAAGGTCAATCCTTATCAGGCCCAAAAAAAATTAAAAAAATATTTTGTTTCTTTTAGCATTTTTGTCTTATTATTTTTGGGGAAAATTAATATTTTGAAAACCATATCAACTTTGCATTTTTAATTAAAGGTACCACCCTCGGGCGGGCGCGGTAGGGTGCTAACACCTTCTCTACGCGTAACCGACACCCGGACCCAAAATCTGGTTTTTCGCAGACTTGTTTTATTTTTATGGTTTTCCATAGTTTTTCATAATAACTATGGTGGCGACTCCAAATCTCTTTTTAAACCTGTTTTCTTTTTTTGGTTCGCCGCCCCGTCGCGATTCCGGTTGCGACAACAATCAAATCTTTTATAACTCACAAAATTAATATCAATAACAAAAATCTTGTATTGTAGTTGACTTTAAGTGGTTCGATAGCTCATGATCCTTACATTGTTATTTGTGTTACCACTACAAAGGAGTTATTGTTGGACTTGGAGGTTGGTTGCGAGCACCTGAATAATATACCAAGTGCAGAACTTTCTAAGACGAAAGCTAAAAAGTGAATGAAACAAGAAAATGACTAATGTGGACCAGTTGATATATATATATATATATATATATATATATATATACTTATTAATGTTGTCCATTATGTGGTGTATTTTGGAACCTATAACAATTTGAATGTTTTTTTAGGTCGTGTTTGACTTTTTGGTTGGAGTTGACTGTTATGGACGGGTAATGGTTGTAATTTTTGTAGTACCGATGAATATCGAACATTATTGGTAAAATGTAAATTTGTTTGCAAGTACCAAATTTTATGTCATCATATGTTGATAGTGTTGTAACTATCAATATACATTTGAATTGTTAGCCTACAAACATGTTAACCTACTTTTGTGGCATATAATAAATGTCATATGTTATCACTTAAGTTAAATGTTACACATTTCTATATTTATGCACTTTGCACATTATTATATTAATATAAGTTACTCAATATAGTTTTTTTACAACCAATCATGTAATTTGATTGGTGAAACGTAAATTTGTTTGGACTCTTTATCTACAAGTACCAACTTCTTATGCATAAAAACTAAGGCCCAAAACATGTAAATATGTAAGTCTTTGCACTAATACCAAATTTGGTTTTGAAGTTGTATATTTAGTTTTTCGTCTCCTTTTCTTTAAGGTTAACCTATAATTGTCAAAGGCTACATAAATTTAGAGCTAAGGAATAAGAACCACGAACACAATTAATCATACATAATATACTTAACATTGATATACATAATATAGATGTATTTGAATGTACTGACAAAATAACCCATGAACCAACATAGCTATATCTTTATCTCCATTATATAGATATACGTGGTTAGGTCCTCATCTACACCAAGTCGGATTATAGTTCCTTCCTTGAATTCATTCTGATTGTAGAAATTTTTTGCATCCACAACTTAAAAAGCATTCTTTGTTATTTCTTTGAGACCTTTAAATTGTACAAGGCCAACAATCACCATCAACATTGACCAATAAGTGGCGCTTCCTCTTTTTAGCCAAATCTTTTGCTGCAAAGTTGGATTCCAAATACTGAACAAAGTGAGAATTTCGTTATAAGTATAACGCATGAAACAATATTACATAATAATATCCAAGTTTAAGAGTTAGATACTAGTGAAGAGGATTCAACATCATTTGTAGATAACTATTTTCTCATTGAATGGTAAAAATTTGTAGGGTCATATCCTCTAGAACTTGAATCATCATTAGTATTGGTAACCAATTCAGGAGAGTATTCAATCCCAATGCCTTCAAAAGAAAAAACCTTAAATAAAATGTATTTTTGTCAACATAATTCATATGTATGATTTTGTTTTCCTTCAGACTGTAGTACTGACACATCTTTATGACCCCTTTATATAAGATCAAATATTTATTGCCTAACATCTAGATACCAATATCATGTTTCTTCTGACGAGGATCAATAAGGTGAACCATGTCAAAGGGCAATTCATGTCACCAAAATAGAAGAAAAGAGTCATCCAAGCGAATGAAATTCTACAACCACATTAAAAAAATTGCAAGATATCGGGATAAATTTAATACACCAAAGACAATATTATGAACTTTAAAATAGTACCTCAGAGACCAATAGATCATATTTAAAACAAGTCAAAAACCTCAAAGAATACAAAGGTTGTTGTGGAATAGGAATCATTTTGAATGTACGATACTCTATTTCATCAATAGAGAAATTGAAAATCCTAAACTGAAAGTAGCGGTGTCCACAATATAGTATGACTAACCAGTACATATAATCAAACTTATAATAATTTGCAAGTTCACGAGCTATATGAATTGTTCGGGTTTGGGTCAAAGAGTCCTAAAATTCAACCATGATATAGTTCCCTCTTAGATCCTGAAAATAGTTTGGACCCATTAGCATGTGTTGTCCCCAGTAAAGCAAGAAAGTTTCTTCAAACTGAATGACACAATAATCACAAAATGGAACCAAATCATGTTTACATTGATTTTTATAACCATGTATTGACCAAATAGCATATTACAAAGCTTGGAGAACAAACCATAAACACAATTCATCTAATAAATTCAAAATGTAGTTTTTTCCTTTAGGTATGCTTTATAAGTAACTGATTTTGGAAAAGTTGGAGTCTTTGAGATGAAAAGTTACAAAGTACTTAATTGTTGCAAAAATACAATATTTCGCCATGTCAACTTGTAGGACAACATTAATTTAAAACTCTAAATGTATACGATCTAAAAGTTGGACATTTGATGAAAGATTTAATTATTACAACCAATCTAACAAAAAGAGTTACAAAATAAAGAATTATTTGTCAAAAATGACAAATAAGTAGTGTTAAAGAAATATGATAACATAACTTGAAAACTAACCTAGTTAGGAGATACCAAGGTAATTAGACTCTGAACCAGTTCTTGAAGGAATAATCCTCATTGTAGAAGTAGGATTGTGAAGTTCAAAGAGATTTACAGAAAGGGGAAAGTCAAAAGTATATATTACTCTGAACCAACATCAACAGTTATCAAAATAGAAGGTTCTACGTTAACACTAATTATGGATGTAGACATTTGATGTAGTACACTTGAGATTAACTTTTAGAAATTCAGTTCAACTAATACGCATTAAAATAATACAACTTTATCTAAAAATGAAATGAAAAAAGGAAAAATTGTATCAAAATGTCCAACCTTGAAAGATTGTAAAAGGTAAAGTTACAGAATATGACATATAAAATTATTTCCTTAACTATTCCTTCATTGTTGATCTCAAGAAGTTCAAAATGTACTCATGATATACTATCAATCATTTCTACATTAAAGGATTTAATAAAATAAACTGATTAAATAGATTTCATTTTGGCACGCATTATACATCTACCTAGAATGAAAAGTCCATTTAAGAAGTTTTTTTTCAAAACTCCAAATATGGGAAGTAGTAAAACAAAGAACAATCTCTGCATATTAACAATTTAAAGGAAAAAGAAGGCATAAGTCAAGTAAATGAAGTTGGAGGTATACTAAACAAATTTTCCTCAATACATTATGGATTACTACTTCACTAATAATGGATTGGACATTATTTTTAATGTTTTTGGTTTTCTTGGAACACTATCCATGTATTTCTTTTATTATGGGATTGAATGTAAAAGTTTAACTACACTCATCTATACTATTATTGTCTTTCAGATAAATGTGTTTTTAGTATAAAAGATTAATATGGAATGTGAATGTGTACAATGTTTTTGTTTCAGTAACAATATCTATTCTTACAGTGACCAATATGAGTGGTCAGAACTTCAAATCAAATGCAGCTTGTGCAAATGCAAGACTGAAAAGAAAGTTGATGTTAAAAGAAAAGAAAATGAAATGTGCAAAAATGAGTCAAAGTGTCCAACATGATCAAGAGTAGGGGAAAAAGAAGGAATTGCACACCACTTTGTGATATAACAATGATGACTTTCCTCAATCAAGACTTTCCTCAACCACCACAAGGAAAAAATAATTGAATGAATTGTAGAAGCTTGCATTAGAATTCTCATCGTCAAACTCTATATTAGAAGTTTCAAGTTGCTGCCCTAACAGGTCAATCATCTTCGGAGACACTGCTAAATGAAGCTATAGTACATCAAAGTAAAAGTCCACAAATTAAAAATATCGTTACAAGTAGTCCTTACTAAATTTGTACCTATTGAACTTATATACGGTAGATTACATTTCAAAACACATTTAGAATAGAAATATTTGTTGACAGAACTACAACATCATTTTAGATATACTAGAAAGGTTTTCAGATTCACCACCCTATGTAAACAAAGACATGCAAGAACATTGTATAGGAGAGGGAATGAAATTACACAGAGCATGAGTCCAAAATTAGATTGTATTTAATAGTTAATGTTTGTATTGCATCTATATTGAATTCCCTTAACTAAGGATATTCTTTATTAGACACAATGTATGAAGATATTGGTGATCCAGTATTCATATTCAAGGAATGCAAGGCCTATATATGGTACGAGGAAAAGATTAACAAGAGCAAAAGGTGCGTGAATCTGACTTTCATGTGTTGTGGTAATGGTAAAGTTCAACTACCAATTCTAAAGGACCCACCAATTGTTTTGCAACGTCTTTTATTTGATAATGGATCCAAAGAGAGCAAGAACTATCAAAATCATATTAGAACATATATGATGTTTGCATTTATATCACCCGAAGTAAAATTTGATAAAAAATTTAAGAATGGAAAAGGACCCCCCTAATTTATGAATCCACTGTCAATCTTGTCATAGAATAGGCAACCTTTTACCCGTACGAGGAAGGCTTTTGAATTTTGCCCAACTTTATATTTATGACACTGAAAATGAAGTTTAAATAGAATGAAATCTTTAAGGTACATGAATGTTTTTATTCTATTGTTGTAAATCCAACAAAATAATTCCTCATTTAATTGATTATTGTTTTCAGTAATAAAGACAATATTGATTCGGAAATTGTCAAAAAAATAAATAAGATGCTAATGAGTTCAATTGTTCATGCCAAATCATTTAGAATGGCAATGCACATATATAGAGACCAGCCATTTGATAACTTGAAATTAGGACTTATTGTAGACAAGACCAAAGATGGAAGGATATATAATGTGCCTAATATTTCAGAAGTTGCAGCCCTAATAGTTGGTGATGTAGACACTACTTCAGGCAGAGATATCATTATGGAGAAGCAATCCAACAAATTACAAAGGAGAAATGAGTTGCATATCAACTATTTAGGATTTCAATATCCTTTACTCTTTGCATATGGGGAGGATGGTTATAGATGTGATATCAATCATCGTGATAAACCAGGATTCAATAGCAAAAGGATCTAACTAATAGTTTGGCACTAGTTCTATTCAAGTTACAAAAAGGACACTCGGAATCATTAACGTTGCTTAGATCTAGACGACTTTTTCAGCAATTCATTGTTGATTGATATACAATGATGGAGTCTTAAAGATTGTCATTCATTAAATATAATCAATCAAAGTTAAAGGTTGATAAATATAATAACCTTTTTCAAGCTTCCACAAACTCACAAACTCAAGGCTCGCAACAAGGAAAGAGGGTTGTTCTTCCTCCTCTTTTATTGGTAGCAGATGTAACGTCCTAGCTGGAAATTACTTGAATAAAATAAATAATATATAAATAAAACTCAATAGTCATAAAATACTCTTCCTAAAACGTGGGAATCTTTAAAATTTGTTCTACACGCTTAAATTCAAATGAACATAACTATGAATTATATTACAAGTTCCAAAAACCATTTGAAGGTAAATCAAATAACTATAAATAATTCATAATAAAACTCCCAAGATAGCCCTTTTTCCATCTCTATGCGTCCCCAGCATCACCTGGAACATCATTTGCTCCCGTGTGACAAGTCACACGATCATCGCCAAACACACAAAAAGGGTGAGTTCATAACAATATAAATATACAATTAGTAAAAATAGAGATTCACCTATTTACCTATACAATTACTTGACCATGGACTCAGGCTATATCATATAGCTCCAAACCTCCCCACTCGTAGCAAGTCTCAATGAGCACGAAACATAAATAATAATAATAATAATAATAATAATAATAATAATAATAATAATATAAATAACAATAATAAGTATAATACTAATAATAATAATAGTAAAATAAAATAAAAATAATAAAAATAATAAGAATAAAAATAATAAATAATAAATTTAATAAATAATAATAATAATAAATAATAATAATAATAGTAAAATAAAATAAATAATAATAATAATTGTAATGATAGTATTAATAATAATAATAATAATAAAATATATTAAGAATAATAATAATAATAATAAAAATAATAATAGTAAAACAAAATAATAATAATAATAATAGTGATAATAATAATAAATGTGTCGTATTTAGAAGAAAAACCCTAAACGCTAAGCCAAAAAGATATAATAATGATAATATGCGAAAAGAAATTTTTTTTATGCCAACAAAGGTTTGAACCCATATCCGCATAATGACCAACAAAGGTACAACCAACAAGCCAATTCATGTTTCTTGTTATTTTGAGCACCTACACACTTATCAATATACTTCACGCGTTCATGCATAAATGAAAAATAATTAAGTAATTAAATTATAATACTAATAATGACATAAACATGACTCAAACTCAAGTCCTCTCATCACAATCAAGTGCTCTCAACCACTTGAACTAGCACTATTCCTTACCTTCTCTCTTCACATTAATTAACTTAGGGGTTCTCGCCCTCGCGTTAATTAAATAACATATATTTCTTTATTTAATTTTCTCGGGTCTTACAATAGAAGATTCATGGACCAACTATATTTTGATGGAATGACAATTTGTAGTTATATGGGATTTCTAGATCTTTTTATAACTCTCACATGCAATCCTAAATGGCCGAAAATAAGTAAAGCACTGATCAAGCTAAAGCTATCATCAACAAACCGTCCGAATATAGTTTCAAGGGTCCTCAAGATTAAGTTTGAACAACTTTTGACAGACTTAAGTAAGAATCATTTATTGGGGGAAACTATTGCATGTTCATCCCTTTATAATCATAATTATTTAATATTGTTTTGTATCAAATTATTTAATATTCTTTTGTTTGAAAATAAAGGTTTTCTGCTTAATTTGCATTCATGAATACCATAGAATTTCAGAAGCGTGGTCTACCTCACGCACACTTGTTGATCTTTTTGCATCCCACTAGCAAATACCCAACTACTGATGATATTGATAAGGTAATCTTTGTTGAAATCCCTTATCCAATAAATAGTCTTGAATTGCATCAATGTGTTCAAGATCACATGATTCGTGGTCCTTGTGGAATAACAAACAAATCACTACCTTGCATGAAAAATGAAAAATGCTCACGGTTATTTCCAAAAAAAAAAAATCAAAGCACCACTACCATATCAAAAGATGGTTATCCTCATTATCGTAGAAGGAAAAATTCATTAATTGTAACCAAGAATGGTGTTTGCCTATATAATCTTTCTATGGTTCCTTACAACCCAGAATTGTTGTTGAAGTACAAAGCACATATAAATGTTGAATGGTGTAATCATAATACTTTCATTAAGTACTTATTCAAATATATCAACAAGGGTTACGATAGAATAACAGTTGCCATAGTTGTAGAACAACATGAATTCTTTTTGAACAAAGAACCAATAGATGAAATCAAACTATATCTTTAGAATTGTTTATATATAAAACAATGACATTTTAATATATATATATATATATATATATATATATATATATATATATATATATATATATATATATCTCCTTGTGAAACATGTTGGAGAATATTTTCGTTTTCTATTCATGGACGAAATTCAGCAATAGAAAGACTATTTTTCCATTTTCCAAGAGAACAAACAATATACTTTAAGTATGATGACGAGATTGATGATATCATGGGAATGACAATAGTTTCTAAATCAATGTTTATAGGTTGGATGAAATGTAATAAAAAATACCTAGAAGACAAGGAATTAACATATGTTGAGTTCGTTTCCAAGTTCATTTCCAAGAGAACAAGAAGTAAAGTATGATGACGATATTGATGATATCATGGGCAAGGCAATAGTTTCTGAATCAATATTTATAGGTTGAATGTAATGTAATAAGAAATACCCTAGGGAATTAACATATGTTGAGTTCGTTTCCAAGTTTGTTTATATCACGAAAGATAGATGTCGGAAACCGAGGAAAATGAGGAATACTATTGGAAGACTTATTTGAGTGCCTCCAAGTACTGGTGAAAGTGTTTTATCTTAGAAGAATGCTAACCCATGTAAAGGACCAACATCTTACATAGATATCAGAATAGTCAATAATATAATATAGGTTAAATTATGCCTTTGGTCCCCATTTTCGTAGCAAAATATTGATTTGGTCCCTCTATTTTTTTTATCTCAATTTGGTCCTTATTTTAGAAAATTTGATACAATCAAACCCTTTCTGTTAGTGGTGTAGTAACAACGTTAAAGGAGTATCACGTGTTAGTCCCTGGATTTTTTTAATTTTTTTTTATATTTGATAAAAATGTGTTTATATAAATAACATCAGTGTCGTATTAAACCCACAGTAGAACTTGAACAGATTGACTTCCACATCCTTGATGAATTATCGTTTAACAGCAAAAAAACAAAATTGACACATGTTTTATTCCACAATACTAACTTTAGATGATAAAAGTAGTACGATCGCTAAAAGAATTTTAATTCTACAACTTACTTATATGCATGAGAAGCCATAAACAACTCAGGTTCTCCACCCCATATAAGGTTCCTCTATCCACATATACATCAAAAATATTAGATAACCAAGCAAAGAAAAATACAATCCAAAAGAATCATACATCATCAAATTACAAAACATACCATTCTGTCTCCTCCCACAATGCAAAAAAAAAAAAAAAAAAAAAAACACAAAATAAAAAAAAAAAAAAAAAAAAAAAAAAGGAAAAAAAAAAAAATAAAAAAAAAAAAAAAGAAAAATAAATAAAATTTTAAAATAAAA